>AUXO012469533.1_pt1 | contig 14843 bp, 8 predicted proteins | sample 768731 | NCBI WGS metagenome assembly AUXO01 (sample SAMN02715735, study PRJNA202380) | gut metagenome | biome: sheep rumen | host: Ovis aries | place: New Zealand: Palmerston North | reverse complement strand
AAGCAGCTTGCTCGTCCATGAGAATCTTCCTGACTGCCATATCCTGAACCAATATGGCATCGACACCAATATTCGACAGTTCATGAATCAAATGTCGGAGCCGCTGAATCTCATTGTCAAACACGATGGTGTTGACTGTGACATAGACCTTGGCTTCGAATTGATGGGCATACTCGCAAAGCCGAGAAATATCTTCAATCGTATTGCCTGCTGCGGCCCGTGCACCAAATTGGGGAGCGCCAATATAGACCGCATCAGCACCATGATCAATGGCAGCTATGCCGCATTCAAGATTCTTGGCAGGTGCCAGAAGTTCAAGCTGTCTCATTCAATCTTCGAAATGTCGTATGGTGTCTCTTGATAAACGTAGTAGTTCACCCAGTTGTTATAGAACAGATTGGCATGAGCACGCCAAGTAACAACTGGAGGGTTGGCAGGATTATTATCCCGATAATAATTGCGAGGCAGTTCTACATCGTCGCGTATGCCTGCATCTCTGCGATATTCAGTATCAAGTGTATTGGGTGCATACTCCAGATGCCCGGTAATGAAGAACTCGCGACCGCCTCGTCCCATCACGATGCTCACGCCACTTTCCTCGGAATCGGCAATCAACTGCAAGTCGGAACGTCCGACGATATCGGCATGTCTGACTTCAGTGTGTCGGCTATGCGGCATCATGAAACTATCGTCGAAGCCACGGAAAATGGGTAGTTGACCTTGAAGGGTACGCTGTGAAAAGATGCCGAATTTCTTCTTGGGAAGTGGATATTTGGGAACACCATAGTGATAATAGAGTCCGGCCTGAGCAGCCCAACAAATGTAGAGCGTGCTCGTCACATGGGTTCGAGCCCAACTGAACACATCTTTTATTTCGCTCCAATAGCCAACTTCCTCAAATTCCATTTGTTCTACGGGGGCACCCGTAATGATCAGTCCATCGAACTTCTCATTCCTCATGACATCAAAATCCTTATAGAACTGCATCATGTGTTCTATCGGAGTGTTCTTCGAAGTATGACTTTTCAACTTCATGAAACTGATTTCGATTTGCAGAGGCGTATTGGAAAGAAGCCTGATCAAATCGGTCTCAGTCGTAATCTTTAAGGGCATCAGATTCAGTATCACTATTCTCAAGGGACGAATGTCCTGAGAATGAGCCCTTGTGTTATCCATTACAAAAATATTCTCTTGCTTGAGTATATCAATGGCAGGTAGCCTGTCTGGCAAAGTTAATGGCATTTCTCTTATATCCTTTTTGTGTTATTATTTCAATCTGCAAACGACCACAGACACGTTGTCTTTTCCGCCGGCAGCCTCAGCAGCCATACAGAGATCATTCGCATTCTTGTCATGGTTGAGCAGACTCTCGATGCTAATGTCATTTACCATATCTGTCAGTCCGTCACTGCAAAGTATGAACGTATCTCCTGATTCCACTTCGGCAGTACATTGAACGATGTCAATATAGCTGGAGGTACATCCGCCACCTATGCAATTCGTTATGATATGGGAATGCACATTCGACCCCATCATATTGCTAAGTGAATGATCGGTTGTCATTTGTATCAACTTCCCTTCATGCAGACGATACAAACGGCTGTCGCCACAATTAAGCCAATAAAAATTGCCTTCGTAATATGCTAAAGCCACAAGTGTGGTTCCCATATTCTTAAACTGCTTGTCAGCACGGCCTTTTAAATCAATAATTATATTCATGCTGTTCAGCCATTCGAAGATAGCCTCATTAAAGGCATTTATATCAAGACCTGCGGGCATATCGTTATAAAAGAATTGCAAATTGTGAAGGACGTCGCTACTTGCAACTTCGCCACAATTATGCCCTCCCATGCCATCAGCTAAGGCAAACAAGAATCTGTCATTCTCTTTAAGAGAGACCGACATTTCCGTCTGGTTGTCACGAATAAACTGATTCCCGACAAGAATCATGTCCTCATTGTTATCTCTAATACAGCCCACACGACTGGAAGCTGTGATGTCAAATGCGTACATACGTGAAATTGTAAAAGCTTCCTATTTAATTGTTACTTGTAAGTTTACATTGGCAATCATAACGATATCGCCATCCTTGAGTGACATCTCTACATCAGGTTGTAGCAAATGTCCATTCAGTTTTGTTCCATTTGAGGAATGTTTATCAACAATGCACCAACCGGTCTCAGCTTTATAATAGAACTGTGCATGAACGCCCGATACATACATGTTATTCTGAAAGTATTGAGCATACGGGCCTTGTTTTCGACCGATTACGGCTCCGTTCACAGCTTCGATAGATATGCCAAGTGAAGTGTTTGAGAGGACCAGTGAAGACACCCCTCCAATATTTGAGGCAGAATACGAAAAAGAGGACTTGGGATATGAGAATTCTCCCACCTGCATGTCTCTTGAAACAGGGCCTGTCGAGACAGATGAATAGGCGGTGCTGCCCACTCCCTTATCTTGCAATTCAGCAGGCGTGACCATCAAGCCTCCACAACTGGTGCAACGACGCCCCAGCCCTACTCTTCCACATCGATTGCAATAATGCAGGCTTTTGCCACACTGATCACAATAATATGAATTCTCTTCTATTTCTTCTTGGCAGTTCGGACATATAATCATAAGTCTTTAATATCTTCTGGTAGAATTAACTGATATGTTTCTTTCGTCACTTGCTCAGGCGGCAAAGTTGATACTCGCATTGAAAGTCTCTGTATTGTGTCGTCAAGCAGATTACGCATTTCTCGTGCATTGCCAAAGTTACTGTCCTTGTTCATCACCATCTTATAGATAGTGTCGAGCACTTTGAACTCAGCCGCCGGCGAGAGCGTATATTGTTCTTTCTGAGCCATCTTCTTATAGATTGCGAACAGTTCGTCTTCATTGTAGTCGTCAATGTGTAACTTATGTGTAAAACGACTTGCCAATCCTGCATTCATCTGTAAGAATTCCTCCATCTTCTCTTTATAGCCAGCCGCAATTACAACGAACTTGCCCCGATCGTCCTCCATGCGCTTCATCAGTGTATCAATAGCTTCTTTGCCATATTGATCATTCTGGTCTGAAAGCGTGTAGGCTTCGTCAATGAAAAGTACGCCTCCCATTGCTTTGTCGCACATGCTATTTACAATCTTAGGAGTCTCACCCATATATTTCCCTACGAGTGTTGCCCTGCTTGCCTCAATAACTTTCGATGTGGATAGTATTTCCATTGATTGCAATACTTCGCCCATTTTTCTGGCAATCGAAGTCTTACCCGTACCTGGATTACCCGTCAGGATGAAGTTCATTGACATTTGCTGCACCATTCCCGCCCCCATTGCTGCACGCTGTTTCATGAACATGCTCTGCACAGCCAATCGGCGAATAGCATTCTTCACAGATCGCATTCCGATGAATTCATCAAGCTCATTAAGTACTTCATCAAGCGGACGGGCTACCTCATTATGAGCCATTGGAAGATCATCGACCGTAATGCGATACATATCGGCTTCTGAGAAGTCAGGATTGCTCATCACATTCATCAAGCGTTGACTCTGTCTCTCTACAGCTTCGTCAAAGATTCGACGAGCTTCACGAGCATTGCCAAAGTTCTTGTCCCGGCGCAAATACAGTTGCTCAAACTGTCTGTGAATTGCGCCCTCTGTAGAGGCATCAACCGTGAACTTCTTTGCTTTTGCCAGATTCAAGAAAATCTGCGTGAGTTCATCTGGCGTATAATCATCAAAATGAATGGTTTGTGTGAAACGACTCTTTAACCCCGGATTCGAATCTATGAAGTCATGCATCTGATCGGTATAGCCAGCGACGATACATACGAACTTGCCGCGATCGTCTTCAAGACGCTTCAGCAAGGTGTCAATCGCTTCAGAGCCGAATTGGTCATTATCACTTGACTTCAAGGTGTAAGCTTCATCAATAAACAAGACACCTCCCATAGCCGTATCAATCAGCTGATTGGTCTTAATGGCTGTTTGACCTGAGAAGCCGGCCACTAATTTCGAGCGATCGGCCTCTACCAGCTGTCCACGCGCTACGATTCCTAATGTTCTGAACACATTGGCCATGATGCGTGCCACTGTAGTTTTGCCAGTTCCCGGATTACCTGTAAACACATAGTGCTTGCCTTGGAATGTATTCGTCTCACCCCGCTTCATTTGAAGCGTCAGATAAGAAGCTAAATTAGAAATCTCTTTCTTGACACTTGACAATCCGACTAATCCATCAAGCTGTTTCAAACATTCATCCAGATTGACCTCCTTCGGTGCCTCATAGGGAATGTCGCTCTCGATGATAGTCATGAGCTCTTCATTACTCATCTGCGACAAATCATGCTGCTGCAATCGTTGTGCCTGTTTCTTGCAAATCTGGTCGAATAAGCTGCGCATAGTACGACCATTGGCAAAATCTTTATTGCGCGAGTCATACAGTTCCGTAATCATCTTGCGCGTGAGAGCTTCAGCTTCTGGAGAGAAGATGTATTTCTTGTCTTTTGAGAAAACAAGCATAATGCTGAAAAGCTCATCTGGAGTATAGTCGGCAATGTTCAGGAAATAATTGAATCGGCTACGCATGCCCGGATTAATCCGAAACAGATTCTCCATTTCATTTCGATAACCTGCTGCGATTACGATGAATTTGTCGCGATCATCTTCCATGCGCTTCATTAGCGTTTCAAGCGCCTGAGCACCTTGGTTGTCACGCTCGCCAGACTGACTGATTGGTGCCAAGGTATATGCTTCATCAATAAACAAGATACCTCCCATAGCCTTGTCACACAGCCTGTTGACCACCTTTGGTGTCTCTCCCTGATAAGGACTGACCATCTGAGACCTGTCAACTTCAACGACATGGCCAGAATCTAAATAGCCTATAGCAGAAAGAATCTCTCCCAGTTTGCGAGCTATGGTCGTCTTACCTGTTCCAGGATTACCCGTAAGCACCATGTGCATAGCCATCTTTTCTTGCACGCCCAAACCTCGTTGGGCTCTTTGCAGACTATTCTGTACAGAATAAGCGATCTCACGCACAGCTTGCTTCACTTCGTCCATTCCGATATATTTATCCAAGTCAGACAAAATATCGTCAAGCGACCGTTCTTCAGGAACATAGCCTGTTATGTCTTTTTCTTCTACTTGAATAGCCTCAGTACCTCGACTGATGAACGACGTGAAAATGTCCTCTGCTGTCTTCATTGCCAGATGGGCATTTCCGAAGCTCTCATCCTTTATCTTAATCTGATACTTGAAATAACGAAGCAACTTGTTCTCTGCTTCCTGTGAAAACTGTATGATGCCGTATTTCGTTCTCAACTCCATCTTAGTGATTTCAGTCAGCTCACGATAAGTGGGTGCTGGAAGATGGAATGTGTATTTGAAACGATTCTTGACGGCAGGATTGCTCTCAAGGAAATCATCAAGTCCTTTAGGAAGACCGGAAAGGATGACAATAGGATTATCATCCCATTTATCCATCTCGACAAAGAGTTTGTCAAGAGGATTCACTTGATTAGAATATTTATCGGGCAGAAGTTTTTGGACATTATCAAAGAACAGAATACCATCACGTGCTTTCTTGATGTTCTCGTCCCAGTTATCTACAAAACGAGCATAATCTACGGCATCGACCATCGTAAGCTTGGATTTACTAATGATTCGGTGTTGAGAGAAGAACTCTTTGAAGATTTCTCCTAATGCAGTCTTACCTGTTCCTGTTTCACCTATAATAATAGCATTGACAGCCAAACGTACGGAGGCAACATCTTTTCTGGAATGTAGATAAGTATATGTATCTACAATCGTCTTCAGCTGCGCTTTCAAGTCATTCATGCCCACCAGTTTGTCAAGCACATTCTGGGAGACAAGCGGCTTACCGCACCACCGGCAAAATTTTGCAATATTTCGGTTCTCTTTATGACAATATTCGCAAATCATTCATTCACAATGTTTTGAACGTTTTCAATCACCTGCTGTTTCTCTGCATCAAAATGTTTCCTCTTATTGAGAATTTTGGGACTCAACAAACAAAATTCAGCAATCAGAATCGCCATTAATATTACCCATAGAATATAGTGAACCACTGATTCACCCGAATAACTTCGCGCCTGATTTGAAATATCATCAAGAAGTCCAAACTTAGAACTCTTGTAGCGATACGATTTTGTCTTGAAAGTATAATATAATGGTTCCAGCAACGAAGTATTAACATCTTCACTTGTCAGAATTTCACGTATCATCTTCGAACTTGACTTGTCATCTTTCCTGAAATCTGTAAAGTGACAGATGGCTACATATATAATAGTCAGCAAAACTATAGTTGCAGTAAACAAAGACGGATTCCATGAAGAGACAAAATTCAGTAACCAAATAGGAATATAGGACGTGCAAACGCCAACTCCTCCGAACAGCATGGAAATGAACGGGCCATAGCCATTGAAGAAAGAACGTATAGCTACTATTATTCCCGTAATGCTACCCAATGGTAACATAATACTAAGATAGGGATGCTCCAAGATTATCGAAGTATCTACTATTCCGACTCCCAATAACAGACCTAACCACACAACTACCAAAAGATAGAAAATATATCTCCAGATCTTTTCACGGAAATGAGCCACATTCCATTCATGCCGCACTTCTGCGATACGCTCAGCCGTGTCTTGCTTTGCTTTGGTGAAACGCTTGTAATACAGTTGCTGAGCATCTATCTTGCCCATGTCAAGCACCCAATGTTCAAGTTCCTTTTCATAGCTGTACTCTTCAGCGAAATCGCGAGTAGGATCCTCGTGATAGAATACTGACATCCACTGACGAAGAGCCCCCGATCGAAGTTCAGCCCTGATTTTATCAGCCAGTGCTTTGTTTTCCAAATCTTTTAAAGATTTCAATTTGTTTCCATCAGGCAAGAGATAGATAGGAACAGCGCCCAGCATCCTGCAAAAACGATAGAGCGCAGTATGCAGGTCGTATGCACTTAGTCTTTCGCGATTCTCTTCAGAGTTCAAATCAAAACAACGCAAGGCATCGGCTTGCTCTTGATACCAACCATGAAGTTGAGCGAAATAGCAGAATCGACCATTCGGATCAATAAAATCCTGAGTTGAAGCTGTCAATTCCTCTGATGTGGCATGTTGCAATGACTGCAACATATCTGATAAGAGTTCGCCTACGCTTTGTTTCGTATTTGCATTTCTCAAATCGTAAGCAGCAGAACGATCCAGATTATAAAGCACCTTATATGCCAAAGACTGTGAGTATTCCTGGCCTTGAGTCATGATGCGAAGCGCCTCACAAGCCATGACATCCTCGTGACTATGCATCCAAGACAGTAATCTTCCATCAATAAGTGCATGCCAGTCATCGTCATTCTTGTCAGCGAGATCACCGTAAGAGCGGACAATTTCTTCTACACTTGACGAAGGGTGCTTTGAAAGGAAAGGTACGTCGGGATCTATTTCATAGACCAATCTCATCACAGCCACATGGGGTTCTGCATCGGATGTGAAATACGACTGCAACTGTTTGATGTCATGACTCGTGTGGGTATCAAGCCAGAGGAACAGATTGTCGTTCGGATTCTGCAAATCCATTGCATAGCGTTCCTTATAGCTTAGTAGTGAAAGAGCTATACTGTGCACGTCTTCACAAACCTCATTCTTAACATCGTGATAGGGATATGAAGGCTCCATTGCATAGACTGATGCCATTAAGCCAGCTTTCTGATCTACTGGATAGCGATTAGTAACGATGTCCTTGACTAAGGTGGCAAGTTTTATGTTTCCACATGTTTCCAGCCATGAGGCAATACGTCCGTTATACAGATATTTGATAGCCAGTTGCTCATTCTCAAGCAGCATCGGGATCAAATCGTGCAAATTGTCGGCTACCAAATTACGGTCTGGATCAACGATAAAGCTCTTATAGCGTAAAAACGGAGAAGATATATCAACCGGAACATCTTCGCCAAGGAACCAGCGCTCTATTTCATCGTACTTCCATCGTTTCTGAGGATTCACCACCGTCAAGCCTTGAATGAGTTGTCTCACTCTCGGAGGCAGTTCGTCCAGACGTGGTAAACGTCCTTCATTCTTCTGGCGCATCATTAAACGCTCGTTCGAGCTCATTGGATTTTCTCCGAGCCACACGGCAAAGAGCGTAATTCCCAATGAATAGTAATCAGCCGCAGGGGTTATCTCAACTTCTCCATCAATCACATCAGCATACATCTCAGGAGCCGCAAAAATTGGGGTACGCGCCTGAGTCGTATGGAAAGTGGCTCCACCATTCTCAATCATTGACGAGATTCCGAAATCGCCTAATGCAAGCTGAGTGTGCGTCTTATCCCTGAAAAAGAAGTTTGATGGCTTTATGTCTTTGTGCAGAATATTGTAATGATGGCAATACGACAAGGCGGCTCCAGCCTGAAGCGTAATACGACGGAACTGATTGTAATCACCATTCAAGTTATACTCTTGAAGCGTTCCACCTTGCATGTATTCCATCAATTCATAGCAACGATGCTTTCCGTCAACGTATGTTTTGCCAAAATCATCCAAGCGGACTAACATCTCAAAGTGGAAGCTATGGATAGCCTGCATCAATTTCTTGTTGAAGTCATAGTTTGGATAATATACCTTGAGCACATACTCCTTTCCATTGTTGCTGACCAAGAATATCTGAGCCTCTCCTGAGTTTTCACTAAGTGAATGAACCAAGTTGTATTGTGTTCCTTTCAGGATGAAACATTCACCTTGAGTGGGTCTGCCTTGTGGCTCTTGCGTTGCCGCAACCTCCGGGCGCAATGTCCTGTCTCCGTTATCCACATTGTCTGCGTTTTGTATTGAGGCATTATTGTTGGCCAATACGGTGCGGTCGGCAACCAATGTTCGGTCAATAACGATAGTACGATCGCCATTATTTTGCACAGCGTTGATTTCGGGCTGATCAGAGTCAGTTCGGTTCAACCGGTCTATATCATTGTTGATGTCGCTCATGAATCTGAGATGAAGATACTGTGAATACTAATTATCGTCTTTAACTTCTTGTTTGCTGCCTCTACCCAAGATCACCCATTTTCCGCCAAGTTGAGGCTTTGCGCATCCACAAGGACTACTGTGCATGGCATGTTTCCAATTACACATCCACGCCAGTCTCACTCCAGCAGGCTTCTGGGCTAAGGCGTAATTCCTCACATGGGCAGGCGAAGGATTCGGAGGCGTTTGCATTTTATCGAGCAATTCGGAGAGGCGAGCCAACTTCTCTTCTTTCTTTTGTCTCAACTCCTCTTTTGAGAGACGTTTCCTGTGTACTGGAGGAATGACAGGATCGGTCACCCCGTCGTCTTGAGCCAGCAATTTCATCACTCTCTCTCTCAGTTTCTCCATTGCCATGTCACGCTGCACGTCGCGTTCTGAAGTGTATGGATACTCCAATGACAGTTCGTCATACTCGCGAGCCAACATTACCATTTCCCTGTATTCAGGCATCTGCTTCATCTGGGCTGACAGTTGCCATGCCTCATCGGTCAATGGCATACCACACTGCTTGCAGAAGGCAAAATCGTTCAAAGTGTGACATGTGGGACATACGATGCCGCCACGCGGAGAGCCACATTCTGGACAAAAAGCATCCTCTGGAGCCAAATGTGCGCCACAGAAAGAACAAATATCTTTACGAATGTAATGATGACAAACCTCACAGAAATCGGCATCAATGTCAACAGGGCTATTACAATGCGGGCAACGTCCTGTCAGCATATCGGCACCGCACGATACGCATTGTATGGCCCCTTCTTGGTTCATGGCACCACACTGAGGGCATATCACACCTCCTACTACAGCTTGAGCCTTCTGTTGTGCCTGTTGCACACTCTCATACGATTCATGCTCAAGTTCTTTCTGGCGCTGACTAAAGTCATTGCCTTGAGTTCTTTCATCGGGCATAAGAATGATTTTAGCTAAAATTCTTTGCAAAGATAATGAAATCCATTGAATTGAAAGAAAAAACCGCTGCAAAAATTGCAGCGGCTCAACATTTTCTCGAAAAGGGGCTTACCATAACGGCAGGCGCTCCTCTTTCGGAATGTACATTTTGTCACCTGGCTTCACGCCAAAAGCCTCATACCAGGCATCAATGTGAGGGAGTGCTCCGTTCACGCGCCATTCACCAAGTGAGTGAGGATCGCTCTTAGTACGATTCCTTATTTCAGCTTCTGTAATATTACCAGCCCATACACCAGCATAAGCCACAAAAAAACGCTGGTCGGCTGTCAATCCGTCAACGGTAGGCAAAGTTCCTCTCTTCGTTGCATTCTTGTAGGCAGCGTAAGCAACCTGAAGTCCGCCATGATCTGCAAGATTCTCGCCAAGAGTCAGTCTGCCGTTAGCATTCAAATCGGGCAGAACCTTAATGGCACTGAAGAAATCGGCATAGCGATCGGTACGCTCCTTAAACTGAACACCGTCATTTGCAGCCCACCAGTCATGCATATTTCCGTCCTTGTCGTACTGTCGGCCCTGATCGTCGAACCCGTGAGTCATTTCGTGGCCTATTACGACACCGATAGCTCCGTAGTTGAATGCATCGTCGGCCTGCGGATCAAAGAATGGAGGCTGAAGAATACCTGCAGGGAAGCAAATCTCATTCGTTGTAGGATTATAATAAGCATTTACCGTCTGTGGGTACATATACCAATCATCCCTATCAACAGGTTTGCCGGCGCTATGTTCTATTGAGTATGCCGTCCAGAACTTTCTGCACTCCATGATGTTTTGCAGATACGATTTCTTAGGATCAATCACCAGTCTGCTCATATCAATCCACTTATCTGGATACCCCACCTTCACATAGAAAGTGTTCAGCTTGAGCAAGGCGTTTACTTTCGTTGAATCACTCATCCAGTCTTGGGCAGCAATCCGCTCACCTAAGGCAATCTGAAGGTTCTTGACAAGCTGAATCATACGTTCTTTTGAGGTGGTGGGGAAATATTTTTCCACATAGATTTTTCCCAAGGCTTGTCCCATTTGTCCTTCCAACTGTGTTGTAGCTCTGCGCCAAAGAGGATGGTCTTGCTGGCGACCCGTCATCACGCGACCGAAGAAGTCAAATTTCTCCGCCTCTGTTTTGTCATCCAAATAGGCAGCCGAAGAGACGATATGCCCCCACTCCATATAGTCACGGTATTCAGCAGGCTTCATGTTTGTCAATAGCTTTTCCAAGCCGACGAAGAATTCGGGCTGACCAACAATCAGTTCCTGAATATACTGTGAACTTATTCCCGTAGCATTCATTATTTTTTCCAACTGAATATGGGGATAGTTCTTCTGAAAGTCGGCCAATGCCATCTTGTTATAGTTCCGCTCAGGGTCACGCAATTCTGTTCTCGACCTTGAGACTTTTGCCAACTCAGTCTCCAATCGCAACACATTCTGCATCTTCTTTGTAGAGGCGCTTTTACTGAAGCCAAAGAGTTGAAACATCTTTACGATATGTTTTTTATAGGCATCGCGGATCTTCGCTGTTTCAGGGTCGTTGTCAAGATAATAGTCCTTCATGCCCAGCGTAATTCCGCCTTGAGAGACTTGGAGGATGTTTTGCGTAGCATTCTTTTCATCGGCAGCTATAGATGCATTCATGAATTCCGAATCGCCATAAGGAGCCATCTGCAGTTGCAATTCAAAGAGCTGTTCCTTCGTCTTGGCACTCTCAAGCTTATTGATGATCTCCATAGCAGGATTCACGCCTTCAGCATTGCGACGTACTGAGTCCATAGCCAATTTGTAGAGATCAGAGAGTTTCTGTTCGATACTGCCCTGCTGATAACTCCCGTTTAGCAGTTCATCAAGAATTCCGTTGATGCGTTTGTTGTTGTTCTCCGCCAGACGGTCAAACGACCCATATCGTGCATAAGCAGCAGGCAACGGGTTCTTCTTCATCCATCCTCCACACGCATACTTATAAAAGTCATCAGCAGCCTTAACGCTAAGGTCCATGTCGCTCATGTCTATGCCTGTTTGCATAGGTTTCTGAGCCTGAGTAGCAAGTGTAACGGTCGATAATAGCATAGCCGTCATTACATTTTTTAAAATCTTCATTTTGCTAAGTTGTTCTATAATTAAATCTTACTCCTATTTTCTATTATAATTGTTCGAGTTCCTCAGAAAGGCGTTCCCATCTTTCCACTTCACAGTCTAATTGTCTTTTCGTATCGGTGTATTCTGCGACAAGTTTCATGTCTGAAGCATTCTTCGGATCACATAACAGCATGTCAAGCTCTTTCAGGCGTTTTTCCATCAGGGCTATTTTCTTCTCACAATCTTCTACCGCCCGTTCAGCTTTTCTCACTTTCTTTTGTTGCTCTTTCTGTTCAGCATAGCTTGATGTAGCCACAGGCTTAGTACTCGTCTGAGACACCGAGACAGGCGAGCTCTTTTCTTGTAAGGGCTTATCCATCTGAGCTGTAGCTTGATTTAGCTCGCTCAATTCTGAGATGCGCTTCGTTTGCAGAAAGTCGTAGATGCCACCGATGTGTTCTCTCACCTTTCCGCCTCCAAATTCAAAGACTTTAGTTACCAGTCCGTCTAAGAATTCACGATCATGACTGACAATAATGGCTGTACCGTCAAAAGCCTTAATGGCCTCTTTCAGGACATCTTTTGACGGCATGTCAAGATGGTTGGTGGGCTCATCGAGGATCAAGAGATTCACAGGTTCCAATAGCAATCTGATCATTGCAAGGCGACTGCGTTCTCCACCGCTCAACACCTTTACTTTCTTTTCCGAAGCTTCTCCACCAAACATGAAAGCTCCGAGTATATCATTAATCTTCAGTCTTACTTCGCCCTTAGCCACATTATCAATGGTCTGGAACACCGATAGAGACTCATCCAGTAATTGCGCCTGATTCTGGGCAAAATATCCTATCTGAACATTATGTCCAATCTTCAGGTTGCCTTCAAACGGTATCTCGCCCATGATACACTTCACGAGTGTAGATTTACCTTCACCGTTTTTGCCTACAAATGCCACCTTCTCGCCACGCTTGATTGTCAGATTGACATGGTCAAAGACTAAGTGCGAATAGGCTTTTCTTACTTCATCGCATATCACAGGATAGTCGCCCGATCGCAAACAAGGAGGGAACTTCAAGTGCATGGCAGAATTATCCACTTCATCTATTTCGACAGGCACCATCTTTTCCAGTTGCCTGAGTCGCTGCTGCACCTGAACAGCCTTTGTGGGCTTATATCTGAACCGTTCTACGAATTCGCGTATGTCGGCCATCTCCTTTTGCTGATTCTCATACGCACGCAACTGCTGTTCGCGTCGTTCCCGCCGAAGTGTCACATATTCGTTATACTTCACACGATAGTCTATCACTTTGCCGCATGAGATTTCAAGCGTCCGATTCGAAACATTATTGATAAAAGCACGGTCATGACTTACCAGTACAACGGCACTTGACGATTGGGCGAGAAACTGTTCCAACCATTGTATTGACTCGATGTCAAGATGGTTAGTCGGCTCGTCAAGCAACAGAACATCAGGGCGACGCAACAGGATTTTGGCCAATTCTATACGCATGCGCCATCCGCCAGAGAACTCACTGGTGGGCCGTTCGAAATCTTCTCTCGTAAAGCCGAGGCCCGTGAGCGTTCGCTCCACCTCGGCTTCATAGCCTTCAGCTCCCATCATCTGGTAGCGTTCATGTTCAGAAGTGAATTTCTCCACAAGCTTCATGTAGTCGGTACTCTCGTAGTCGGTTCGTTCGTTCAGCTGTTTCTCCATTCTGTCAATCCTGTCTTTCAGGTCTTGAATGTCAGAAAAAGCTTTCTGTGCTTCTTCACGAACTGTGGTATTGTCTTGCAGAATCATGACCTGAGGCAGATAGCCTATGGTCGTGTCTGTTGCTATCGACACATTACCTGCCGTAGGCTTTTCCTTTCCACAGAGAATCTTCAGCAATGTTGATTTGCCAGCTCCGTTCTTTCCTACAAGTGCTATGCGGTCGCGATTGTTGATTACAAATGTCGCACCACTAAACAAAGGCTTAACCCCGAATTCTACCTTTAATCCTTCTACTGAAATCATTCAATTACTTTACAGTTATTTCGGATATATACTTTTTTTTCTATATTAACGTTTTTTCTTTTCACTCACTTCCTCCCAGCGGAACACGGCTCCGTTGCGACGTGCAGGATCGGCCCCCTTGAAGTCCATAGAATACGGGCTTCCTGTTGTGGGACTCTTACCAATATAAAGATGTGTACGTACAGACATGAGCATGAACTCGCCATTCAGATAGTCTTGCCAGAGGAACACTTCGGCTTTCGAAGCATCTTTCGTCAGACGCACATCGCCTGGCAGTCCCAGTCCCGACACCCAAACATATCTTCCATCCACGCATTGCAACACCACCTTGCCTTGTCCCTTGTCAATGATTCTGAACTGCGTTGACGCCGATTCGTTCTTAGCACTGACATCATACATCAATCCGTGTTCTATTGCATACATTGGATGGCCTGTAGCCAGATTGATGATTCTAAAGGTCTTTCCATAGGGAATGTTCGCAGAACGGTCTGACTCTGGTTCCACCACTGTGAAGTTGTCAAATTCTGCATAACCGCCATTCTTGCCATTCTTGTTGAAAGCGAAAAGTGCATGACGAGAACCCTGGAAGGTGACAAGTTGATAAGACAGCCGCATGGTGCGCCCCATCGTAAAGAAGTGCTCGCCATCCAGTGAGTAGGCATATTCAGCCTTGTCGTCATCGTATTCACCACACATGCGAAGCCAAATCTTCTCATTATCCGGACCGATGGCTTGGTCTATCGTGTCGTTTGATGC
>AUXO010831083.1_pt1 | contig 14844 bp, 13 predicted proteins | sample 768731 | NCBI WGS metagenome assembly AUXO01 (sample SAMN02715735, study PRJNA202380) | gut metagenome | biome: sheep rumen | host: Ovis aries | place: New Zealand: Palmerston North | reverse complement strand
CTGGGCGCATTTGTTCTCCTGATGGTCAAGCCTGCACATGCGCTGATTTTTATTATTTTTACCTGTTTTCTCCAGTTCTTTGACGGATTTATCCTGAAGCCAAAGCTATTCGGCAATACGCTGGGCGTTTCTGGCCTGCTGATTCTGTTATTTATCATCATCGGCGGAAAAATGGCCGGAATTGCTGGCATTCTTCTGGCGATTCCTACAGCCGCTATTGTGGATTATGTCTATAAAGATCTGTTGATCACGGCTCTGGAAAAACATCGGGAACAGGTGAATGCTTCTGATCTTCCCCCTGATCCTGAAAAAAATGCATAATTTAAAATTTCTCCGCTCATGGCGGAGATTTTTTATTCTCCCTCTTGACAAATCAGAAAAAATATGCTATACTATACTTGTACTATTTGAAATAATACATCTATGACATGATTACAGAAAGAAGGGCTGCCGATGTTTGATATTGACCTGATGAGCCGTATTCCTATTTATGAACAGCTTTATAGAAAAGTGATCGAACTGATTCTGAAAGGCGTTCTAGTCGAACAGGATAAACTGCCAAGTGTCCGGAATTTGGCCACACAGCTAGGTGTAAATCCGAATACAGTTGCAAAAGCCTATTCTCTTTTAGAGCGTGACGGAATTATTTATTCCCTCGCTGGAAGAGGGAGCTTTATTGCCAAACCGGATAAATTACTAGCACAGGAACGTGTGCTGACAGATTTTGATACTGCTGTGCATCATGCGCTTGAAATCGGCATTGATCCGGAAACATTACGCCAGCGCATTGACGCTATTCAGGAAAACAAGAAAGGAGAATAAATCATGATGCAGTTAAAAAATACCGTCAAGCAGTTTGAAGATTTTAAAGCCCTTGATGGTGTGAATCTGGAAATTCCAAAAGGAACAGCGTTCGGCCTGCTGGGATCAAACGGGGCAGGGAAATCCACGATTCTGAGATTATTCAGCGGTATCTATAAGCCCGAAGCCGGGGAAGTGCTGATTGATGAGGAATCTGTCTATGATAATATCCATGCAAAACAAAAAGTATTTTTCATCAATGATGAGACAGTCCAGTTTTCTAATTTTACGCTGATCCAGCTGAAAGATTTTTATAAGCAGTTCTATCCGGCATTTTCAGAAGAAATCTTTGCCAAGCTGGAAAATGCGATCCAGTTACCAATGCATAAAAAAATCAGCACATTTTCAAAAGGCATGAAGCGACAAGCTATTGTGATTATTGGCATTTCCTGTTGTACGCCCTATCTGCTTCTGGATGAAGCCTTTGACGGCCTTGATCCAACTATGAGAATCATTGTCAAGCGAATGCTGGTTGATGCCATGTGTGAACGGGAACTCACTGTTGTGATCTCTTCTCATAATCTGAAAGAGATCAATGAAATGTGTGATACGGCTGCATTATTGCATCAGGGAAAAATCGTATTCAACCGGGAAATCGACAGCCTGAAAGGGACAGTGCATAAGATTCAGACTGCATTCAAAGATAAAGAACATGTTTTTACCCCGGAAGATTTTCCTGATCTGGAAATTCTGCATTTCGAGAAGACCCAGAGTATTTATCATATCATAGCCAAGGGCACGGAAGCAGAAATTGAACAGGCACTTGCCCCACATGAGCCCGTGCTTGCGGATCTGATTCCCTTATCACTCGAAGAAGTATTTATTTATGAGCTGGAGGTGTTAGGCTATGACAGCCAAGTTTTTGCATAATTATCCTGCACGGAATGCCAGGAGAATTATGCTCCAAAGCAGAAAATTTTTCATTGTTACCTGTGTGCTTGAATTATTAGGCATACCCATGATGATATTTTTTTCAATGCTTCATGAGTATGCAGAAGGACTAGAACAATATTCTTCTTTCAGAAACTCTTTCGGTAACGTGTGGCAATATGAACTGATCGGCGGTTTTTGTCTGGGCATTGCGGTATTAATGGGAATGTTCTGCGGTATCCGGGCATATGAGGAAGAATGGAACAAATCTCATGTAGATATGCTATATGCTCTGCCATTGAGCGGAAAACAGCGATTTTTCAGTGATTATGCCGGGGGGCTGATCATGTATCTGCTCCCTTATATTGCGGCTGTTCTGATCGGCTGGATCATTCTGCTGATTATGAGTCCCATTGTTCTTTCTGTGAATGAAGTCTATCGGGTGAATGATACATTCTCAGAGATTTATAAATATTATTTTCTGCTGACGCTCGGCCTTGGGGTGCTGATGTGGATGTATTTCAGTATTTCGGCATTAGCGGCCAGCTGCTGCGGAACGCTGTTTGAAAATATTTATACAAATCTGCTGTTGAATCTCCTGATTCCGGGAACATTTGCGGCAGTATTAAGCTATATTATCAATGAAGTTGATGGCCTTGATTTCGAATATTCTTGGCAATTTATCGGCTATACCAGCCCGATCGGTGGGCTGATCTATCTGTTTTATCTGATTTCTGAATTTGATTCAGATTTCAGTTATCATTCTAATTCTATTCGATATATATCCGCTGGCATAAGAGGAGAATCCGGGCTGATTCCGGCTTATCTGCGCTGGATTTTTGTGATCATTCTGTTGACAATTGCAATCACCGTGCTAGCCTGGCGGCTTTATGAGCATAGAAAAGCGGAACAAGTGGGAAAGACATTTGTCTATACATGGATCTATCATGTCATTCTGACAGCGGTAATGGTCTGCATCCTGTGCCTGTTTGATCTTGATGAAACAGCCGTTCCAGTGCTGATTTTCAGTGCGATTGTCTATTTTATCATGGATGTGATCAGAAAAAGAGGTTTCCGGGCGTTCTGGAAAAGCGTGATTGCTTATATTGCAACAGTATCCATCACATTGGCAACATTTTATATCACGATCCGAACGGATTGTTTTGGGCGGACAAAATATGTCCCTCCGGCAATGACAGTATCATCCGCAGAAATTATTTTTGATGATGCAATTTCTGATGATTATCTGACATTTGATCTGATCTATTCTGATAAAGATACCCTCTCAAAGCTGGAAGATTTCCACAAAGATTATATCCAAAATCATGACTCCAGAGTGGAAGAGATCAAGAACATACGAAAAGAATATCATTATACCAGAGATTATGATGTCTTTTCTAGTAATGCTTTTGATGATTATTATTCTGATGATTATTATCAGGATGATGAAGAATATGTATATATTAATTATTCTAGTTTTACAATTACGTATCATACATTAATTGGCACAAGCATTCACAGAAGCTATTCTCTGCTGAATGATGAATTTCTGGATCTCATGCAAATCTGCTCCGGAACAGATCTTTATGCCGAAGCATGGGGCAGTCTCATAAATCGCAGACTGGAAAGAAATGCAAAAAATGAGAAAGATCAATTTGTGAGTGTCATGAAACTGTCTGTGACCTATCCTTTCACATACCTGACAACAGATATTAATATACCTGATCCTAAAACAAATATTTCTGTTTTAGCACAGGCTTATCAGGAAGATATGAAAAATATGACATTTGAGCAGTACTGCAAAGATGAAATCATTTGTTGGCTGGATGAGATCCCTGTGTTTGCATCCAATGCACAGACTCTGAATCTTCTCGGACAATGGGGCTTTTCACAGACAAATGATATGGCACAGAATATTATAAATCAAGCCCGGCAGTATGATACTTATAATTCCAAAACAAATGCAGGGATTGCGATTTATGCGCCCGAAGATTACCGCACAAATGCACAGAAATATCCCTCTAATTCTCTGGATGATATCTATTTCAAGAAAAATGATTCCCATTTTGCCTATCTGGATGCGATTCCAGCAGATATGACCATTCCGGAGATCAAGAATAAACTTCCAGAATTATATGAAGTACTGAATCATGCCAAACGGCATTATATCAGCACAGAAAATTGCTATCTGCTATCAGTGGGCGGAGAATATTATTTCATTCCGGAAGAAGACAGCACACTTGTCGAAAAGCTGATTGCAAGAGATCGAACTTTGATGATTTTCCCAGATCCGCCGATTCCATCAGGTACAAAAGCCTGACTCTCCTAAAAAAAGACCGCTTCACGATCCGTGAGGCGGTCTTATGATTAATCATGTTCGTGGCATTCTTCACAGGAGGGAATTTCCCCAATGATCAGCTTGGGATCAACACCCTGTTTTGTATAATAATCAGAAAGAGCCGCTTTCACAGCTTCCTCGGCCAGTACAGAACAATGCACTTTGACCGGCGGCAGGCCGTCTAATGCTTCCATAACAGCCTTATTTGTCAGCTTCAATGCATCATCAATGGTTTTGCCCTTGATCATCTCTGTTGCCATGCTTGAAGTTGCCACAGCCGCACCACATCCGAATGTCTTGAATTTGACATCTGTGATGGTATCGCCATCAATTTTGAGATACATCTTCATAATATCGCCGCATTTGGCATTGCCCACTTCACCGATTCCATCAGCATCCGGGATTTCACCGACATTCCGGGGATTTGTGAAATGATCCATGACTTTTTCACTATAGTTCATATCAATACACCTCTGATTTATACAAGTTTTCTATTTTCTTTCGTGAGCGTTTCCCACATGGGTGACATACTTCTGAGCCGATCCACGATTTGTGGGAGCACTTCCAGAATATAATTTGCATCTTCTTCTGTAAATTCTTCTCCAAAGCTTAATCTCAAAGATCCATGAGCAACTTCATGCACCAATCCCAATGATAATAATACATGAGAAGGATCAAGAGAGCCTGATGTGCAGGCAGATCCGGAAGAGGCCTGAACGCCATAATGATCCAGCATTAATAATAAGCTTTCGCCCTCAATGCCAACAATGGAAATATTAACATTTCCACAAAGGCGTTTTTCTCTATCGCCATTCAGGCGGGTCTGATCAATTTTCAGGATTCCATCAATCAGCTTATTTCTAAGGGGCGTCAACTTAGCGATTTTGCCGGGAATATCGGCCGTAGCGATTTCCAGAGCCTTGGCAATGCCAATAATACCAGGGACATTTTCCGTTCCGGCACGTTTGCCAGATTCCTGACCGCCGCCATGAATCAGATTCGGCAGGAGAATGCCTTTTCTGACATATAACACACCGATCCCCTTAGGCGCATGAAATTTATGTCCGGAAATAGATAACATATCAATATTTTGTGCTTTGACATCAATCTCGACATTGCCGACAGCCTGAACGGCATCTGTATGAAACAGGACTTTGTGTTTTTTGCAGATTGCGCCGATTTCCGGAATAGGCTGGATTGTGCCGATTTCATTATTAGCATACATGATTGTCACAAGGGCAGTATCTTTCCGGATGGCATTTTCCACATCTTCAGGATTCACAAGTCCCTCCGGGCTGACAGGCAGATAAGTCACTTCAAAGCCATGTTTTTCAAGAAATTCACAAGTATGCAGAACGGCATGATGTTCAAATACAGTTGTAATGATATGCTTTTTCCCTTTTGCGGCGAGCCGGTCGGCAGTCCCTTTAATCGCCCAGTTATCGGATTCTGATCCGCCAGCTGTGAAATAAATTTCTTTTGGATCAGCATTCAGGCATTTTGCGACACGGGCACGGGCATCTATGATAGCACGTTCATTTTCACGGCCTTTGGCGTAGATGCTGGAGGGGTTGCCGAAATGCTCCTGAAAATAGGGCAGCATTTCTTTTAACACTTCATCAGATACCGCTGTTGTAGCAGCATGATCTGCATAGATATAGCGTTTTTCCATTCAAAATTCCCTTCTTTTCTGTTAATTTTTCAGATTATTTTATATTATATCACATCCATAGGAATTATACAATATCTGTTAACCGGGTTAACGGATTCTAGTACAAATACAGAACGCAATTATGATTATAGCAAATTTTTTATGATTTGTCAATAGAAATCTGTGATTTTTTCACAAATTTAGTTAACTAGGCTAACAAATTTCAGATTGACAAAAATTAAAAAATATGTTATAATAAATAAAATCAAATTCAGAACGGGGGAATTTTTTGTGGATGATCAACTTATTATTGCTGTCAGCCGTGAATTTGCCAGCGGTGGGCGAGAAATTGCGCATATGCTTTCTGAAAGATTTGCGATTAATTATTATGACCGGAATCTGCTGGATGAAATCGCCGCCGAAACTCTGGGTGATATTGAACGGCTGCGGCAGTTTGATGAAGTGCCAAAACGTTCGTTTTTATCCAGAACGGTCAGAGGATTAAGCAGTTCACCAGAAGAACATGTTGCAAATATCCAGTTTGAATATCTCCAGAAGAAAGCAGAAGCAGGGGAATCTTTTGTGATTGTTGGCCGCTGTGCGGATGATGTGCTTTCAGATTATTCCTGTCTGATTAAATTATTTATTCTGGCAGATGAAGAATCAAAAATTCAGCGTGTGATGGAATCCCGGAAGATCAGCGAAGAAGAAGCCAAAAATGTCATCAATCGGCATGATAAGAGAAGACGGGCATATCATAATTATTATTGCTGTAATCAATGGGGCGATGCAAGGGGGTATGATATTACGATCAATACAAGCCGCTTGGGCATTGAGAAAACAGCTGATCTGCTGGAAAATTACATTCGACAGAGAATCGAAACATAATAAAATGAAAAACGGCGCAGATTTCTGCGCTGTTTTTTTCACTATTATGCTTTGGCGTGGATTGAATCAAAGAAAAACAATAATAAGACCCATGTTGCACCCCTCCAGATAACATCAAACTCTTATCAACAGAATTATTATATCACAAACTTCTGCATTTGTCAAGCACTTTTTCAGATCAAGGAAATTATGTGGAAATTTTCTGAAAACAAGATGAAAGCAGTTGCATTTTTTAAAATTATATGCTATAATATAAAATATCTGCATCGGCAGAAATTCATAGAAGAGAAGGTATTTCAATTATGTGTGGAATTGTCGGATATGTCGGCCAGCGTGATGCGGCTGATGTGCTCCTGAGCGGACTGGAACGACTGGAATATAGAGGATATGACTCCGCTGGAATTGCTGTATTTGAAAATGAAATTATCAAAGTTGTGAAATCAAAAGGCAGATTGGCAGATCTGAAAGAGAAAATGCAGAAAGAAGGCAAACCCTCTGGCCATGCCGGAATTGGCCATACCAGATGGGCAACCCATGGAGAACCATCTGACAGAAATTCTCATCCCCATGGCGGCGGAAATGTCACTCTGGTGCATAACGGTATTATTGAAAATTATAAAAAGCTGAAAGAATTTTTACTCTCTCAGGGGAGAACTTTTGAAAGTGATACAGATACGGAAGTTGTCGCTCAGCTGATTGATTATTATTATATCGAAAATCATGGAAATCCGGTAGAGGCGATTGTGAAGACGCTCAAAGAAGTAGAAGGCTCTTATGCTCTCGGCGTGATCTTTGCCGATTTCCCAGACAGAGTATTTGCATTAAGAAAAGAATCCCCTTTGATCGTCGGGGTTGGTGAGAATGAAAGCTTTATTGCTTCGGATGTGACTGCTATTTTGCAGTATACTAAAAATTATTATCTGCTCGAACCCGGTGAGATTGCAGTATTAAGCAAGCAGGGCGCAAAGATTTATGATCTGCATTATCAGAAAATCGAAAAAGAGATGAAAACAGCAGATTGGGATATTAGTGCCGCAGAAAAAGGCGGCTATGAGCATTACATGCTGAAAGAAATTCATGAACAGCCCGAAGCCATCAAGAAAACGATTACCCCCCGGATTGAAAACGGTCTGCCGAATCTGGAAGAATGCGGCATCACCCCGGAGAAGCTTCTGGAATTCAAAAAAATTCATGTTGTTGCATGTGGCACAGCTATGCATGCCGGGATCGTCGGAAAATATGTGATTGAAAAGCTGGCAAGAATCCCTGTTAATGTAGATATTGCATCAGAATTCCGATACAGAGAGCCGCTGGTTGGAGAAGGTGATCTTGTGATTATTATTTCCCAATCTGGTGAAACGGCTGATAGTCTGGAAGCATTGAAGCTTTCTAAGAGATTAGGCGCAAAAACATTAGCTATTGTCAATGTCAAAGGGAGTTCTATTGCAAGAGAATCTGATATGCTGATTTATACACATGCAGGCCCTGAAATTGCAGTTGCCTCCACAAAGGCCTACATGGTACAGATCGCCGTGATGTATTTATTCGCTTTTGAACTTGCACTTGCCAATCATTGCATTGATGAGACAGAATGCCGTCGTTTGACATCTCTGCTCCAGAATACACCAGATCAAATTTCTGCAATTCTGGAAAATAAAGAAATGACACAGTTGATTGCTTCTGAATTAATCACTGCTGACAGCTTATTATATATTGGCCGTGGGCTGGATTATGCCCTCAGCATGGAGGGATCTTTGAAGCTCAAAGAAATTTCTTATATTCATTCTGAATCTTATGCCGCTGGAGAACTCAAACACGGAACAATCTCTCTGATTACGAAAAATATGCCTGTCATCGCCGTTGCCACACAGAGAAATTTATTAGAAAAGACAATCAGCAATATCAAAGAAGTCAAAGCCCGTGGTGCAAAAGTAATTCTGATCTGTCATGATGCATATCATCCGGAAGAAGGAACAGCTGATTTCCGTTTTGGTCTGCCGGAATATGAAGATTTGCTCATGCCAATGCTCGCCGTTGTACCGCTCCAGCTGATTGCTTATTATACAGCAGTCCACAAGGGAAATGATGTCGATAAGCCCAGAAATCTGGCCAAATCTGTAACGGTGGAATAAATTTTATGAAAAAAATAAGTCATCTATTCGCTGTCATCCTTGCGATGACAGCTATTCTCCCTTTTCCTGCATTTGCCGAAGAAGCCCCCCCCGAAGAGCAGATTTCAGAAGCACCTACAGAAGCCAGGCCGGAAGATCTTTATAAATTCAAGATCAATAATGCAGGACGTGCCGAAATTCTGGATTTTATCCCATCAGATTCTTATCAGGGAGAATTGATTATTCCGGATTTTCTCGACGGCTATGAAGTTGGTTATATTGGGAATGCGGCATTTATGGAAGCAAAAGGCCTTACCAGTATCACGATTCCGGCGAGTGTTACAGATATTGGCAATTCGATCTTCTTCGGCTGTACCAGTCTGGAAAAAATCACTGTCAAAGAAGGAAATCCTTATCTGAGCATTCTGGATGGCGGCGCACTTGCCGCTGATGGCGGTCAGCTTCTGGTTGCCTATCCGGCCGCTAAGGCAGGCGATACTTATATGATTCCCGGCACAGTGGATGAAATCGCCCCCGGCTGTTTCGGCTTTGCACAAAATTTGAAAGAGGTCGCCATTCCTGCTAGTGTAAAATATATTGACAGCTGGGCATTCGCTTATTCTAATCTTGAAAAAATCAATACTGCATCTGTCATGCAGATTGATGAATATGGCTTTGCCTATTGCAATCTCTTGCATGATGTGACATTAAGCCATGGACTTGAAATTATTGAGAGTGCCGCATTCAGCAGCTGTCCGGCATTGACACAGATCACCCTCCCGGATACATTATATACTGTAGGTCAGTTTGCATTTGCCGGTACAGGGCTGACTAATATCACCATTCCCCGGAATGTCACCACGCTGGATTATGGTGCATTTGGCTATGATGCAAATCTAAATCCGATCAGCTCATTTGTGATTTATGGCGAAGAAGGCACAGAAGCACAAAATTATTGCACTGCATCTGATCCGGATAATGATTATCAGAATCATTTCACATTCATTGCTGTGAATAATGCAGAAGAACCAGCCGCACCGGAACAAGTCCCCACTACAGAGAGCGATACAGAAGAAATCACAGATTCAGAGACAGAACAATCTGATTCTAATATAGAAACAGAAGAAGAGAAAACCAATATCACAGAAAGCCGTTTTCAAGATCCGGAAACCCCAGATGATCCTGATCTTGCTGACGTGATCGCTCCCGAAGTCAAGGGAAGCCCTTTCTTGCAAATATTGCTTGCTACAGTCGGCGGTATTGCTATTATTCTGGCGATTGTTCTCCTGATCCTGATGATGAAAAAACCTCGTAAACAGAAACAGGATGATCATAAATGAAACAGATCAGAATTATCATAGCCGGATTGCTGACAAGCCTTTGTATTCTGACAGGCCTCCCGGCACAGGCCGAGGAAATCACCGGCCTGAAAACAGGATTTTCTGAAGATGGCCTTTGGATGTATGCTGACTATGGAGATGGAACATTTTCCGTCAAGTGTCAGGATGCAGAGATTACAGAGGCAGTTGTTCCCCGTGAAATCAATGGTCATGTGATTAACATGATCGAAGTCGATTGCTTTAAAGATAATCAGAATCTCAAAAAAGTCACTCTCCCGGATTCGATCACAGTTCTGGAAGATTATGCATTTTATCGCTGTTCAGGTCTGGAAGAAATCAATATTCCGGTAAGCGTCGAAAAATTCGGATTTCAGGCATTCTATGGCTGTTCGAGCCTGAAAGAAATCAGCATTCCGGCTAATGTCTCTGAAATCGAAGGCTTTACATTTGAGGGATGCAATGCATTACAATCTGTCAATGTCGCAAAGGGTAATAAAGTCTATAAAGATGAAGATGGCATTTTATTCACAGCTGATGGATCAGAATTAATTCTATATCCAAGCGCAAAAGAAGGGGAATCTTATACTGTTCCGCCCGATTGCACTAAGCTGGAAAGCTATGCATTCATGGGTAATACTTATCTGAAAGAAATTGCTATTTCTCATATCAAAGAAATTGGCGAAGATGTATTTTATTATTGCACAGCATTGGAAAGCATGGAAATTCCGGAAGGTATCACGGCATTGCAGGGATCATTATTCGGTGATTGCACATCTTTGAAACATGTTTCCATTCCGGAAGGCGTGATTAGTCTGGGATCAGGTTGTTTTTATAACTGCGTTGCATTGGAAGAAATCACACTGCCGGAATCTCTGGAAACGATCAATGATTATGCATTTTTCTCCTGTGCTTCCCTGAAAAGCATTCGTGTTTCAGAGCATGTGAAAACAATCGGCGAATATGCCATGGGATTTTATTACGGCGATCATGAAGAATTAAAACATCTGCCAGATTTCGAGATTGATGCCGATAATGGAACACCTGCTTTTACATATGCGGCAAAATATAACGTCAAATGTACCGGCGGTATTACACAAGGGATTGTATTTTTATATATCATCATAGGCATTGTGATATTTGTGATTCTGGTCGTGATCTTCTTGATTGTCATGCAGAAACGCTATCAGAAATTGCATGATATTCGCTGACAGGAGGATGAATTATGAAATTAAAATGCATATTCTATTCTATCACGGCGGCTTTGTTCTGCCTGATTCCCCTGCATACCCATGCCGCAGATGATTTCAGTTATACGCTTAGAGAAGATGGTACAGCAGAAATCACATGCATTAATAAAACGATCACAAAAGCAGAAATTCCATCAGAAGTGGGCGGCCATCGCATCACGGCATTAGCAGAAAACTGTTTTGCAGAATGCAGTTATCTGACAGAAATCACCATTCCGGAAACTATCACGACTTTTGGAGATTATGCTTTTTATGGTTGTTCATCTCTGACAGAAATTAATATTCCTAAATCTGTCACTGAAATCGGAAACTATGTGTTTGAAACTACCGAACGCATGACCGCTATTCATGTAGATGAAAATAATCCGGCTTATCAATCCCCTGACGGTGTTCTGTTTGATCAATCCGGGGAAACATTGATCAAATATCCCGAAGCAAAGCCAGATTCTAATTATCAGCTTCCGGACAGCTGTCATAAAATTGCCAATTGGGCATTGATCGGCGCACAATATCTGGAAAATATTGACCTGAATCAAGTCAATCAAATTGGCGAAGATGCTTTTTATTATTGCACTGCATTGAAAAGCATTCAGATTCCGGAGGGTGTGACAGAACTGCCCGGCGCAGTATTCGGGCATTGCAATGCATTGGAGCAGATTACATTTCCCTCAACATTGCTTTCACTCGGAGATCAATGCTTTTATGACTGCTCCAGCCTGAAAGCTGTCCGCCTGCCTGAAAATATCCGGGAACTGGGGGCTTATACATTCTGTCAGTGCCCTTCCCTTGAAATTATCATCATTCCGAAAACATTGGAAACTGTCAATGCCTATTGCATGGGCTATCTTTATAATGAAGATTCTGACAGCTATCAAATTCAGGAAAATTGTGTTCTTTATGTCTGGCGTGATTCTCCTGCATGGAAATATGCTGTGACCAATCACTTGCATTATGAACTTCTGAAAAATCAAAATCAGATTTATTATATCTTGATCGGCGTGATCAGTATCATCATTATTATCTTGATCATTGCGATTATCCGCATTTTGAAACAAAGAGGGGAAACATCATGAAAAAAATTCTGTCATGCCTTTCCGCCTGCATTCTGTTCTTTTTCTGTCTGTGCAGTGCGCTCCCGGCCTTCGCTGAAAATTCTGATCTGAAAACTTTTTCAGATAATTTATTCACTTATGCTTATGTAGATGGCGGCGTTTCTCTCTATTCCTGTGATAACGCTTCTTTGATGGTCAATCTTCCTGATGAAGTCAATGGAAAACGCATTGTCGAAATCTCACAAGGCGCATTTTATAACTGCGCTGATATTGAATATATTAGCTTTGGAAAATATGTCACGAAGATCGGCGAAAATGCTTTTATGGGCTGTTCTGCACTCAAAAGTATGACTATTCCGGATAATGTGCAAACCATTGGCAAATATGCCTTTGATGCCTGTACCAGCCTGAAAACGCTCACACTTCCTAAAAATCTCAAAGCAATCCCGGAAGGTTTATGTTTTGATTGCATTCAGCTGGAAGATATTAATTATCCGGATACCCTCACCAGTATCGGGATCTCTGCTTTTTACAACTGCAATCTTCTGAAAACACCTAAATTTCCCGATGGCCTGACAGAAATTCAGGATTATGCATTTGCATTCTGCTATGCAATTGAAAATGCAGAATTGCCCTCATCCGTCACAACACTTGGCTCAATGGCCTATTATGGCTGTATTAATATCACAGAATTTACTGTTCCTAAACAGATCGAAAAAATAGGATCTATGGTATTTCTTGGCTGTCCCAATATTGCAAAATATCAAGTAGAAGAAGGCAATCCGACTTATACAGCAAAAGATGGTATTCTCTATAAAGATCAAAATCAAACACTCTTTGCTTATCCATGCGGAAAAACAGATGTCAATTTTACCGTCCCCGAAGGCGTGACCATTATTGATGAAGCCGCTTTCTTTGGAGAATCTGATCTTGAAGAAGTCCTTTTCCCTTCTACTCTGCAATATATCGGCGCAGGGGCATTTGAATATTGTACCGGCCTGAAACAGATCTATCTTCCCGAAGGGCTGGAAATTATTTATGAAAATGCTTTCTCAGATTGTACCAGTCTGATAGATGTACATCTTCCGGATTCTCTTAGAGGTGTCGGCAATTATGCCTTCTATGCCTGCGATTCTCTCAAAGAAATCACGATTCCTAAAAATTGCAAAACCATCGGAGATTATGCATTTGGCTACACCGATGGCGAGGAAACGGATGCAGATGGAAAGCCCTTGCCTGTTCAGATCCCCGGATTTCGCAAAAAAGGTGTGACAGATGTCAAATCTGTTCTGCTGATCACAGGCGGCATTCTCCTTCTTGGCGTGATTATCTTTTTCCTGATCCGCACGATCCGCAAAAATCAAATGACCCCTGCGGAACATGATGAAATCATGCAGGCGGATCTAAAAGCAGAAGATGCCCAATATGTTAAAATCTTAGAAGATATTGAGAAATCAGAAAATCAGAAATCCGATGAATAGAATTTTTCAGAATTGGCTTGACTTTTCTCTGTGCTTATGCTATAATTTAGTTATAAAAAATCAGAGAGGAGGACTTTCTATGAAACGGGTTTTTGATGCTGAAAAAGAAGAAACTAAAATTCAGCCTTCTGACAATGCCCCTGTGCAAAGTCATTTGATAGGCGGAAGCTCTTGCTCCTGTAAGGAAACATGCGGAGATAAGCCACTGGTTTTAGCAATCTCTGCCGCCGCTATGGCCGCTGTAATTCAATAATGATTTATCCCCTGCTGATATTTAGCAGGGGATTTCTTAAGGGGGGATCTCTATTTATCAACTTTTTACTTCTTTTTCCGGCAAGCATTACGTATATGAAAGCATTACCAATAGTGTTTTTGAATTATCTGAAAAAGAATATGCCGGAATCTTACATCATGAAATCTCTTTCCATGATCTGGATGATCATGCAGATACGACATTCTATCAAAAACATACCATGACAAAAGAACCTTTTATTGAACACTTTCCCATTGCTAATTCTATTCTTGTCCTGGAAATCACACAAAACTGCAATTTCAGATGTGATTATTGCATCTTTTCCGGCCATTATCAGCATCAGCGTGTGCATACAGATCAAAAAATAAGCCCGACTGTCATCCATCAAATTTTAGAATTACTAAAACAAAATAAAATTTCTCCTCAATATATAAGCTTTTACGGCGGTGAAGCCCTTCTTGAATTCCATCTCATAAAAGATTTAGTCAGCAAAATAAAACAAATCAAACCAGATATCCGTTTCGTAATCACTACAAATGGTTATTGCTTAGATCCATCCACTATTGCATTTTTTATCACACATGATTTTATTATCAATTTCAGTTTTGATGGGATCAATCAAGATCTATACAGAAAGACCATTTCCCAACAAATTACATCTGAAAAATTGCTTTCCAATTTGAAGACAATCCAAACTATCAATCATGACTGGTATCAGACACATATTAATTTCAATATCACATTGACCCCGC
>AUXO017598098.1_pt1 | contig 14845 bp, 13 predicted proteins | sample 768731 | NCBI WGS metagenome assembly AUXO01 (sample SAMN02715735, study PRJNA202380) | gut metagenome | biome: sheep rumen | host: Ovis aries | place: New Zealand: Palmerston North | reverse complement strand
CCAAATTTTACCTATCTTTGCACCTAAATATGTCAATTTGAGAAGATGCCTAACCTTATTAGATGGAATGACAAGTACGGCCCTTGGCTTTTCTATATAGGCTTCAGCTTGGTTATGCTGAGTTACAACTTTTTGTGGCTTTCAGATGAGGCACCTTCAGCCATTTCTGAAATGCAAAGAGTTGCATTACTGACGGGTAAACGTTTGCTGTATCTGAGGGTATTGCTTATGTTCACTCACCATCCCCGTTTAGTGATAGGCTATTTCGTGTTTCGCCTTTATGTGGCTTTTTCCATTGCTGCAGGCGGAGACCAGATTATCAACTTATCAGCCTTAGCCATCACGGCTTCTTGCGATACCAATGTGCGTGTCACCCTGCGCATTTATGCTTCCATGTTCTTGGTTTTCATAGTCATAGCATTCGCTTCGTATTTCCTAGGGTGGGCAGAAGACATACAACGTCATCGCTGGGGTATGGTCGGTCATTCATGGGGATTCAGCGGTCCAGCCCGTCCCTCCTTCACTTTGATGGCTCTGACCATGGTCTGTCTTCTGCTATTCGAAACCCACTCTGTCCTCCAAAATAAGAGGGGCCACCTGTATATAAGGAAATATTTGCTCTTTCTTTCTACATTCCTCATGGCAGTGCTCGTCTTTGTCATGACCAAGCGTTTGTCTGAACCGATTTGTCTGCTGTTGTTGCCGTTAGTCTATCTTTTGTTTCAGCAGAAACCCGCTCTTATGCGCTGGCTATGGCTGATGCCCCTTGCATGTCTGCTTGTATCGGTTTTTCTGGCCTGGTGGTACGGTCCGGGCTATGGTTCCACCACTTTTGAAAGTCGGTTTAGCATTGCACGGATGGTTTTCGATCGCGATGGACTCACACTATTGGGACAAGACTGCGGCCTTGTCAGTTTTAAGGCTGCCTGGAAAAACAATATTCATCCGCTTGATCTCGACAACAGTTATATGCGTATGTTCTTGCGCAACGGAATGATTGTTGGAAGTATTGTTATCTTTGTGTGGAGTTTTATTTTGTATAGGATAGGGCGGATGAGATCCTCTTTGCTGGCATCGCTTGGTGTTGTTATGTCTATATGGTTCATCATGGAGTCTGTAGTTTTTAACGTGAATTGCAACTTCCTCCTATTCTATCTCTTGGTACCCTATACCGCTAAAACCTCAGAGAAACTTCCCCTTTTTGTTCCTATAGGGGATAAGAAAATGGCCTTGGCTGTTTCCCTGCCGACTATTGCCTTATTATTCTATCTGTATGCGCCGGATATGTTTTCTGCAAGGAACACCCATCCCAAAGCCACTCCCTTTTTAGAGTGGCGAAGCAAATTACCCTCTACAATTGGAAGCATCCCTTCACCTGCCGGGTTCATTCGTTATGAGGGAAAAGATGCTCGCTATGCCTCCTTCGTCAGAAATCTTCCCCTGTTGCCCGCTGACTCTATACTGAGGTATTATGATGGAAGTCCCAATGACTCGCTCGCTTGTTTTTATTACAGACGTATAGCGCTTCCATTACTAAAGCAGACTGAGCAGTGCGCCGATGTCTGTATGAGGTTACGGGCAGAATATCTATTTGCTACTCGCCAATTCTTCAACATCCGTTTCTCTGATACACGCCACCATGTCCTGAGGTATTATTATGGTAACATTCACCCGGCACTTCATCGGTATCTGAAAGGGGTGTTCAACGTAGCCAATACGGAATCCATGAAAGCTTCTATGCCTATAAGAAAACTGTCAGACATACAGCCCGGTGATGTTTTTATTTATGATGCCAAGTCGCGCCCTTCATCCCAATATGGCCATGCCATGATGGTTGCCGACGTGGCTGTTCACCCAGCCACAGGCCGCAAGGCCATCCTCCTTCTGGAAGGAAGCACCCCTGCCACCAACATACATTTAGTGAAGAATCTGGCCGCCCCATCCCACTCACCTTGGTTTTTTCTGGAAGATAGTACTGGCACAGCCGAGTCTGATGGAGCATCCAAGATGCTCAACTTTGGCGTAGCAACTTATCGTACAGACGAACTGTTCTATTTCGAATAGGCTCCTATCAGCAAGACGAAGATAGATTATCGTCTTCGTCATCGTTTTCGTTAATTTATTATCGTTAGCGTTAACGTTATCGTTTTTTTTATTATCTTTACAACCGAAAATGTCATTTATCGGTGTTTTCAACTTTCATTTGTCTTATAAAACCCTCTGGATCAAACACTTACAATTCCTGAGGGGAGTTTGAGGTATGTCTCTTTCAAACCACCTCCATGCATTAGTAGAAATATGAACAAACAAGAATGGACCATGGTCATCAAGCCACACCAAAAATTGTGGAGTGTTGACTTCAAGGAAATCTGGCGTTATCGGGATTTATGCGCTTTATTTGTAAAAAGGAATATTATCGTCCAATATAAGCAGACGGTTTTAGGCCCGCTATGGTTTATCATACAGCCTACCCTGACCGTTATTATGAACATGGTGGTATTCGGCGGAATTGCTAAGATGAGTACCGACGGTATACCACAGGCTTTGTTTTATCTCTCTGGCAATGTATGCTGGCTCTATTTCTCATCGTGCCTGACCCAGACTTCCAACACCTTCATTTCTAATCAATCCATGTTTGGCAAGGTATATTTTCCGCGTTTGGTGGTGCCTCTCTCAACGGTCATTTCCAATTTGGTAAAGTTTGGCGTGCAAATCTTGCTTTTCATTGCAGTATATCTGTATTTCATATGCAAGGGCTACGCCATCTCCCCTAGTTGGGCGATTGTGCTACTTCCTCTATATGTGTTGATGCTGGCTGGTTTCGGATTAGGTTTTGGTATCCTGATTTCTTCCATGACAACCAAGTATCGAGATTTAAACATCCTCTTCACTTTTGTCGTACAACTTTGGATGTATGCCACGCCGATTGTTTATCCTTTGAGCATGGTAACCTCACCCAAACTGAAGATGCTGATGCTGGCCAACCCGCTGACACCTGTCATTGAGGGCTTCAAATATGCCACATTAGGTACGGGCTATTTCTCTTGGGGAACGTTGGCCTATAGCCTCGTCTTCATGTGCGTTCTATTAACCATTGGTGTAGTCATGTTCAATAAGGTACAACGCTCTTTTATGGACACGGTGTGAGGGAGGGGGATTCAGGATCCAAGATTCAGGATTCAGGATTCAAAAGATAAAAATATAAAATTTGAGTTATGAGTAAGGCAGGAAAATTTGAAGATTTAGAAATTTTCCAAAAAGCAAGGGAACTTTCTAAAGAAATATATAAGATTACAGAAACAGACGAATTTAGAAAAGATACCAGGTTCGTTCAACAAATGCATGCAGCAGCTGGTTCAATCATGGACAATATTGCTGAAGGATATGAACGTGATGGAAATAAAGAAATGATTAATTTTTTGTATATAGCAAAAGGCTCTTGTGGCGAGGTGAGAAGTCAAATCATCAGGGCTTCTGATGTTAATTATATCAACAAAGAAACTGCAACAAGATTATATAACGATTGCATGAATCTGAGTAAACAGATTGCAAACTTCATCAAATCCATCCGCGAAAGCAAACACTCAGGTCTAAAATACCTGAAACCTGAATCCTGAATCTTGAATCCTGAATCTTGAATCTTGAATCTTACTTTTATGAACGCAATAGAATTTGAAAACGTCAGCAAGCAATATCGGTTAGGACTGGTTTCCACCAGGACCATTTCTCATGACCTGAACCGTTGGTGGGCCATGAACGTGAGGGGGAAGGAAGACCCTTACTTGAAGATTGGCGAGACAAACGACCGTAGTACGAAAGGTAACAGCGAATATGTCTGGGCGCTGAAAGACATCAATTTCAGTATTGAACAGGGAGATGTCGTTGGCATCATCGGCAAGAATGGAGCAGGCAAGAGTACGCTGCTGAAACTATTGTCAAGAGTAACCGCCCCCACCACGGGCGAGATCAGGGCTAACGGACGTATCGCCTCCTTATTGGAAGTCGGAACGGGGTTTCACCCTGAGATGACCGGCCGTGAGAATATCTATCTGAATGGTGCCATCATGGGCATGACCAAGGCAGAAATATCCCGAAAGCTCGATGAAATCGTTGATTTTAGCGGATGCGAGCGCTATATTGATACACCCGTAAAACGTTATTCCAGCGGAATGAAGGTCCGCTTGGGTTTCGCTGTGGCTGCCCATCTCGATCCCGAGATTCTGGTTGTCGATGAAGTTCTTGCCGTCGGCGACGCTGAATTCCAGAAAAAAGCCATCGGCAAGATGCAGGATGTGGCAAGCGGAAAGGGACGAACAGTCCTTTTCGTCAGTCATAATATGGGAGCGGTTAAACGATTGTGCAAATCAGGTATCTTGTTGGAGAACGGACAAGTATCTTTCGCAGGTACTGCAGAAGAAACTATTTCAAGATACCTTACTGTCAACAGCGAAGAAGTAGGAAAACAACTGCTAGATCGTCAAGACCGTATTGGTAACAATAAGGTTCGATTCAGTAAGGTCATATTTAAGAATATGAACGGCGATGTTGTTCATGAAGCCTTCTCTGGTCAATATCTCAAAATTGAAATACATTTCCAAATTAACGACAAAAGCATAGACTTGTCAAAAGCCATTATTTCATGTGGACTCTGTGACAGTTATGGAGCTGGCGTTGTTTCATGGATATCTGATGAAATGGAACACGATTTTTCCAATCTTTCTAATGGCCAGTTGGCTATAGAGATTCCCGCCTTATATCTTAGACCACAAACATATAGCCTAAGACTACAACTGTCAATCGGAACAACTAATGTAAAAGATTTTTGTGACCAAATATCTAATGCTGCCCAGTTGACGGTTTTAAACGACGATGTTTTTGTCAAAGGAATGGCCTTAAAAGAGGGAAGAGGCCACAATGCTATCCTACCAGCTCATTTCGTGGATTAGTATATTAAGCTGTTTGTCAACATTTGTAATGCCTTTAAAGAAAATGAATTCTAGATTACCTATCGTTAGCATATTGGTACCCATTTATAACGTGGAATCATACATCGAACGGTGTGCACGAAGCCTGTTTGAACAGACTTATCCAAATCTGGAATTCGTATTCGTTGATGATGCTTCACCCGACAAAAGTATTGAGATTCTACAACAGGTTATTAAAGATTATCCAAAATGGGATGAGCACATCTCGATTATTCGTCATGACAAAAACTATGGAATAGCTGCAACTCGTAACACATTGCTGGACAATTGCAAAGGTGATTTCTTGTTTCACGTGGATTCAGATGATTGGATTGAACCAAATACCATAGAACTGTTCGTTAAAAAGCAATATGAGACAAATGCTGATGTTGTAACAGGTTCATACATTTTGCATATTGTCAATGAAGGTTCAGAAAAATCAAGGAAATGGATCGTTCCCGATAAAGATAGGATAGAAACATTAAAAGATATGCTTAAGGTTGGCTCTTATGTGGCGACATGGAATAGACTTATTCGCTGTTCTCTCTATCGCAATAATAATATTCGATGGGTTGAGGGTATTGATGCCGGAGAGGACAAGATAATTACTCCGAGATTGATCTATTGCTCTCGCAAGGTGGCTACCTGTGACACTATTACATATCATTATAATCGCAATAATACCAATTCTTATGTAAACAAGTTACCGCATAGTTTGAATATACAATTACAGTTAATACGTTCATGCCAGTTAAATGTAGAGTATTTTTGTGATAAAGAAGCATTTCTTTACGAAGCTACGAATCAAGAACTGGTAGAAAGACTGAAAAAGATGTTGGAACTAAACTTCAAGAACGGTTACCGCCAAGGATATAACACTATGCTTACCATGCTTGATGGTATAGATCTCAAATATTGGCCGCTAATTGGATGGGATAGACCTAAGAAACGGTGGTTGGACCACCATTACTATCTAAAATTAATGCGTAACAAATTACGCCAACTGATAAAAAGATATTGAATAAAGAAGTGTGATTGATGAAAAATCTAGAAAGGTTTATTAAAAAGCATATTACTCATCGAGATATCAGCTTGTTTGCTCCTGATGTCGAAGCCAATAAAGAGACTCTCTCTAAAGAAATAAAAAACAAAAAGGTTTGCGTTATTGGGGGTGCCGGGTCAATTGGTTCTTCCTTTATCAAGTCCATTCTTCGTTTTGAACCAAAGAGTATGGTCGTCGTTGACCTCAACGAGAACGGACTGGCAGAACTTGTTCGTGATGTACGTAGCACATACGGACTATATGTTCCCAATGAGTTTCGTTGCTATACCCTCAACTTTGCTGATCCTATTTTTGAAAGGATTTTCCATGAGGAAAAGGGCTTCGACATCGTAGCCAACTTCTCTGCCCACAAGCATGTACGTTCCGAAAAAGACCGCTACAGCGTCCAGGCACTGATTGAGAATAACGACATCAAGGCCAAGAAACTGATGGATCTGTTGACCGTCTATCCACCTAAACATTTCTTTTGCGTTTCAACAGACAAAGCTGCCAACCCTGTAAACATTATGGGGGCATCGAAGCGCATCATGGAAGACCTGGTCATGGCCTATAACAAATATTTCAAGGTCACCACCGCCCGTTTTGCCAATGTAGCATTCAGCAATGGTTCTTTACCCGATGGCTGGCTTCATCGTATCCAGAAGCAGCAACCTCTTGCTGCTCCCTCGGACGTTAAACGATACTTCGTTTCTCCCGAAGAATCTGGTCAGATTTGTATGTTGGCCTGTATTCTTGGTAAACCCGGGGAAGTCTTCTTCCCGAAACTTGGTGAAGACCAGATGCTCACCTTCTCTTCTATCTGCGATGACTTTATAAAGACGCTAGGATTCGAGAAAAAAGAATGTGCCAGCGATGCCGAAGCTATTCGAGAGGCACATCAACTGAATCTTGAAACCCTGAAACTTGAAACCGTAAAATATCCTGTAAGATATTTCACTAGTGACACCACTGGCGAGAAAGCCTATGAGGAATTTTATATTCCCGGTGAGAAGACAGACATGAATCGTTTCCAATCCCTTGGCGTTGTTAAACAAACAGCCCGTCACAATATGGAAGAAATCAACACCTTCTTTAAAAAACTTGAATCCATATTCCAGGAAAAAGATTTCACGAAGGCCCAGGTGGTTGACACCATAAAAGATTTCTTGCCCAATTTTCAACATGAGGAAACAGGCAAGAATCTTGATCAGAAGATGTAGTTGGACATTTTAAGATTATGGGATACAGAAGAATAACGTCAATTGACGCGTTGAGGGCAATTACACTTTTGGGAATATTAATAGTCCATACATCTGTCATTTTTAGTTTTCTTAATAATACCAATCATTTCGACATCTCTCACATTGGGTATGCCTTGAATCGTATCACAAAATTGGTGCTTCAATTCAGATGCAATAAAATATTCGGGATTTTATTCGGTGTCAGTTTTTATTTGATATTACGAAATCCCAATTACAAACCGATAAAATATGTCTGGAGATGTATTTTGCTGATAGGAATTGGATTGGTGAATAAAATCTTCTATACTGTTGATGCATTGATGTGGTATGGTATGTGGGGAGTGGTATTGGTCCTATTTAGATGTCTTTCTTGCCGGTGGTTGCTATTTTGCTTTGGATTGACATTCTTCATTTCTTCTCTTTGTTTAAATACAAGTATTCTTCAAATATCTTTAAATAGTCCACCTTTAGCACGCTATAATCTGCCGACATCGTTAGAAAGCATAATGGGGTATCCCATTTTATCTGCAGCAAGAGATTACATTGTTATTGTTTCAAGAGATCCTTTATCATGCTTATGGCAGTTTCTTCTGGGATATTTTCTCGGCAAGAGTGGTATAATTGAGAAAATTGAACAGTATGCAAATTTTAACAATGCAATTATTCTTGGGATTAGTTATTTAATCTTCTTTGTTTTATCAAGGTTTAATCTTGGAAAAGGTATAGATGGATTGGTTTTAAATCTTTCCTGGTTATTGGGTTCCCTTTTCTATTCAATACTGTTTCTTTGGATATATTATCGATTTTTTCCAATATTAAGGTATTTGGAGGCATATGGGAAGCTGAGCCTGACTAATTATTCTATGCAGGGAGTAGTGGGGATAATTATTTCTCTTTTGCTCTATATACCTTATCATTGGCCAATAGAGTATATATACATTTCATCTGTGGTGTTCTTTTTGTTCCAATTGATTTTTAGTAATGTTTGGCTACAATATTTCACAAACGGACCATTAGAATGGATTTGGAGGTGTCTTACAAATTTAAAATATGTTAGTCCTTTAAAACGATATGATATTAAATAAAATAACAGACTTCATCCACGACTTATATGGGACCAAGGATTTTGTCCCCCTAGCTGTTCCTGTATTTATTGGCCACGAGAAGAAATATCTGAACGAATGTATTGACACGACATTTGTTTCTTCAGTAGGTAGGTTTGTTGATCGGTTTGAGCAGGATATGGCAAAATACACAGGATGCAAATGTGCGGTTGTCTGTGTCAGTGGTACCAATGCCTTACACATGTCATTATTACTGGCAGGAGTAGAACGTGATGATGAAGTGCTCACCCAGGCACTGACTTTCATTGCCACATGCAACGCTATCAGTTATATCGGTGCTCACCCGGTCTTTATCGATGTTGACCGTGACACTATGGGGTTATCTCCTGTGGCCGTGAGAGAATGGTTAGCCAAGTACTCTGAACAAAAGAACGGCGAGTGTTATAACAAACGGACTGGTCGTAGAGTTAAAGCATGTGTTCCTATGCACACCTTCGGACATCCTGTTCATCTCGATGAACTAGTAGAAGTTCTGCAGGAATACAACATTGAGCTAGTAGAAGATGCCGCCGAGAGTATAGGTTCTCTCTATAAAGAAAAGCATACCGGCACCTTTGGTAAGATAGGTGCTCTCAGCTTTAACGGAAACAAGACCATTACCACCGGTGGTGGCGGTATGATGCTCTTCAACGATGAAGAGTTGGGGGCATACGCCAAACACATCACAACTCAGGCAAAGATACCTCACCGTTGGGAATTCCGTCACGACCATATAGGCTACAACTACCGTATGCCCAATATCAATGCGGCTCTTGGCTGTGCGCAGTTAGAGCATATCGAGGAATATGTAGCCAGTAAACGAGAGACGGCCAAGGTTTATGAAGAATTCTTCAAGGATATTCCAGAAATCGAGTTCTTCGTAGAACCTAAAGATACTCGCAGCAACTACTGGCTGAATGCCGTTATACTAAAAGATAAGGAAGCTCAACAAGATTTCCTGGAGTACACCAATGGCAATGGCATCATGACACGTCCCATCTGGGAACTCATGTCCCGACTTCCCATGTTTGAGAACTGCGAGAATGACGGATTGAAGAACACGGTCTGGTTTGCAGATAGGGTAGTAAACATCCCAAGTTCTGTAAGATTAAAAGCAATAAATATATGAAACCCTTATTATTCATTGGTGGCGGGGGCCACTGCAAGTCTGTTATTGAAGCCGCGGAGAGTGCTGGATACAGGATTCTTGGTGTACTTGACCTACCAGACAAATTGGGAAAGAGGGTATTGTCTGCCAAAGTGATTGGTACCGACGAAGATATCCCCTACTATGTGGATAAAGCAGAGTTTGTAATTACTGTAGGCTTCATTAAGAATCCTGAAACGCGCATTAAACTGTATAACAAAGTGAAAGAAGCCGGCGGCAAATTGGCAACGGTCATCGCCTCAACAGCCTACGTTTCCAAATATGCTTCAATAGGGGAAGGCACCGTCGTGATGCACCACGCGTTCGTAAATGCTGGAGCCAAAGTAGGCTGCAATGTTATCATTAACACCTTTGCAAATATTGAGCATGATGCAGTGGTAGGTGATCAATGTCACATTGCTACAGGCACCATGGTCAATGGAGACTGCAAAGTAGGCAACAACGTATTCATTGGCAGTCGGTCAGTATTATCAAACGGTATCGTCGTCGGCGACGACATAGTGGTGGGTGCAGGCTCTTTGGTCAGAAAGTCGATACAAAAAAAAGGCACCTATTTCGGTAATCCAGCTATTCTGAAAATAAAATAAAAGTAACTATGCCCTCTGAACGTATAAAAGCAAGAATCGTAGATTCACAAAAGACTATCATCCAAACCATGAAGTTGATGGATGAGAGATTCGTCAAGTCTTTATTGGTTTTTGAAAAGGAAAAATTCCTCGGAATGATAACCAATGGAGACTTGCAAAGGGCAATCATAGCAAACAAACCCTTTGGCACGAAAATTGGTTCTCTGGTTAACAATTCAGAAAAAAGATACGCTCACGTCAATGATGACAAGGAACTTATCAAGTCTTGGATGCTTGAGGTAAGGGCAGAAATCATGCCTGTACTTGATGATAACGGAGATTTGGCAGACATCATCTTCTGGAATGATTTGTTTATGGACAGGAAACCAGGCTTAAAACAATTCAATCTTCCCGTTGTGATTATGGCTGGAGGTAAAGGTGAACGCTTGAAACCCCTGACAAACATATTTCCTAAACCATTAATTCCCGTTGGTGAGAAAACAATCATTGAAACTATCATGGACAAGTTTGTGGCACACGGATGCCATGATTTTCATATCTCCGTAAACTACAAGGCGGACGTCATTCGCAACTATTTTGAACAATTAGGCAACCCTGAATATAATGTTTCTTTTTTTCAGGAAGATAAGCCTATGGGAACGGCTGGCAGTCTTCGGTTGTTAAAAAATATTATTAACGAAACTTTTTTTGTCAGCAACTGCGACATTCTTATTAATGACGACTACGCTGCAGTGCTCGACTACCACCATGAAAACAATAACGAACTGACTGTTGTTGGCGCCATCAAGACATACACCATCCCGTATGGAACTATTACCACAGGTGAAAACGGATTAATCGAACGCTTAGAAGAAAAACCGGATCTTACTTTCAAAATCAATACTGGCTTCTATATTTTAGAACCCTCATTATTAGATGACATTCCAGATGATTTCTTCCATATCACGCACTTAATGGAGAAATTGCAAAACCAGGGAAGACGTGTTGGTGTGTACCCTATCAGTCAGAATGACTGGCAAGACATGGGCGACTGGCATGAATATTTAAAAATGATCAATGTACTCTAAATGGGCAAAAGGATACACTATTTAGACATAGCAAAAGGAATACTTATTTTACTTCTTTTGGTTAGTCACTATGGTAGTGCCCGCCGTAGATTAGATGTTTCAAACGATTTTTTTTATTTGTTTGATTCATGGCAGTTTATCTTCAGGGCTTTTTTTATGCAAGCCTTTTTTATCATATCTGGTTATTGTTCAAATTTCAACAAGCCCTTTAAACCGTTCTTCAAAACACAGTTTAAGCAACTCATTATTCCCTTCATTTCTTTTGAGATTCTTTCTGCTATATTTTGGGCAGCAAGAACTGGAGACCTGTCTTTCCACTTTATTCTATCTTTCATTTTTAATGATACCTGGACTGTTTATTGGTTCTTAAATGCCTTGTTCTTCTCAAAGATAGTTGTATGGTTCATCAATAGAATTACTCCAAACCAACTATATCTCATCCTTATCACCCTTTTTCTATTTGTATCAGGCATCATTATCAATCATTATAATCTTGGACGCAATATCTTTTGTGTCAGAGAGTCATTGGGATCATGTTTGTTTGTTGCGGTAGGATTCGTACTAAGAAATAGAACTAAACTATACAATATGCTATTAAATCTTTGCATATATATTTATCCCGTTATCCTGATCCTCTTATTTTTCACTGGAATAAAAATACCTGTTTTCGCTGCTGGCATGCATGTTACCTTAAGTCAAGTTCCCATTTTCTTTATAACATCCCTAACTGGCACTTTTGCATGTCTGAGAATGTGCAAGGTGTTGGATCGCAACAAGTTTTTTGAGTTTTGGGGTAAAAAAACCTTGATAGTATATTGTACACATTTCTGGGGGTTAATACTCATTATACCGATTATCTTCAACTGGTTAAATCCGATTTCCCCATACAGCGCAATTCCTTATTATATCCTTATTTACCTGTTGGAAATTGTGTTCTGCTGGCTTATAATCAAATTATTCTCATCAAAATATTTAAAATGGGCCATCGGTTCCTTTTAGTTCTGTCAATGCATCACAAATGAAGATACTGATACTCTACCATTCATCAAACCAAATGGTATTAATGGACAGTTTATGCGAAAACCTAAACAAGGCTGGGGTGTATGCTGACTCATTTGACACTTCCTTAATAAGATTTTTTTCTCCAAAAGGACAGAAAAAACCAATATTAGTATCATTATACAAGCTTACAAAGAAACTTCCCTATGGAAAACGTTTCTTTGAACGCCATTTTTTACACAGGCTTATTATGTACTTAATCAAAGACTATGACATTATAGATGTTCAGTCTTTATTTAAGCCTATGTACGGTTATCTGGTTCCTAAATTTAAAGAAAAAGGTAAAAAGGTGAAGGTACATATATGGGGCTCGGATTTTTACAAGAACTTACCTCAATGGGTGATATGGCAGGTCAAGGTGTATGACAAGGCTGATATCATACAGATGGCAACCGAACAGATGAAAAACGATTTCATCGACAGGTTTCCACAATATGAGCATAAAGTCAGAACTGGAGTTTTCGGAAATCAGCAGTTAGATAATTTAACCAAATTCAGACAACATCCGGAAAAACAGGACTTGAGTTTTATCCGAGGAGATTATCAAGATAAATTGATTGTGACATGCGGATACAATGCCCGGTCAAGACATCAACATTTGAAAATGATTGAGGCTCTTGATAAACTGCCACATGAAATACTAGAGAGTATTTTCGTGATATTCCCAATGACTTACCTGCGTGAAAACAATTATCTGAAACAGGTTGAAGATGCGCTGAAAAATGTGCGTTTTTCTTATGTCATGATCAATGACTATATGACAGAAAACCAACTTATGTCATTAAGAGCGATGACTGACTTATATATAAATATCATTGAATCCGATGCTCTTTCGAGTTCTACCCAAGAACATCTATTTTGTGGAAATGTAGTGATTGTCGGAGACTGGCTTCCTTACTCCATTTTTGAAGATAATGGACTCTTCTATATCAAGACATCATTGGAACAATTATATCACAATATCTTTTATGCATTAACTCATATGGAAGAACTGAAAAAGAAAAGTGCAGAAAACCCTGCACGACTATATCGTATAACGTCTTGGGAAAGTGCCATACCAAAATTTAAAGAAATCTACGAAGAAATGCTTAATTAGTTTTGGCTATATGAAATATACTTATACCATCATCATCCCACACAAAAACACGCCCATGTTACTTCAACGTTGTTTGGATTCAATACCTCAGCGTAATGATTTGCACATCATCGTTGTAGATGACAATAGCGACCCAGACATAGTAGACTTTAAGCATTTCCCCGGCCTTGACCGCAATGACGTTGAAGTCATATTTACAAAAGAAGGTAAAGGAGCTGGTTATGCCAGAAACATCGGCCTTGCGCATACGGAAAGCGAAAAAGTAATATTTGCAGATGCTGACGACTATTTTAATTATTGCCTTTCAGAAATTCTGAACGAATACAAGGAAGACAACACTGACATTGTGTTTTTCAATCGGCTGAATGTTGACAGCGAGTATTATACCTATTCAAGTAAAAGAGATTGGTATGGATGGCTTTTCAGAAAATATGACGAGAATCCACTGGAAGGAGAAAAGTCATTCAAGTATGAAAATGGCGGACCCGTCTGTAAAATAATCAGGAAATCGCTCATTGACAAATATAATATCCGTTTTGAAGAAACCACCAATCAAAATGACGTTCGTTTCTCATACATGTCGGGATATTATGCAAAATCCATTAAGGTGGATAAAAGGGCAATATATACCGTTACCTATAGTCCTACGTCCATCATGTTTACTTGGAACCCAGAAAAGATTAAAACTCGTGTGGGGGTATATTGTAGAAAAGTTGTTTTTCTGAAAGAAAACCATATTACCAATGGGATTCATTGCGTTGAAAAACTAATTATTAAAATAAGGAAAGAAAATCCTGAATTATACGAAGATTGTCTTAACATCATTTCTGCAAATGGTTTAGATTCCAATTACTACAGAACATACACCGACAAATGGTTATCCGAAGAAGAAAAGAGAAAGAATAAGGATAAAAGGATAACCGCTATCAAAAACTTCTTGCGCCCATTAAAAAGATTTATTTGCTGACAAAAGAAATAATGTTATCATCAGTGTTAACTTAGCGTTTATTGATGGTTTTTGTTAATTCTCATGTATTTTAATCTTGAATCCTGACTGCTTACTGATGAGTGAAACGAATAATCTTGGATATTGTCATCGTTTTCTGAAAACGCTTTCAGAACTAATGTAGTCTATTCTTCCATGAATCGCCTTCAGTAATCGACAAAGTCGCTTGGCTTGTCCAAGAATAAATGAATGAAAGAAACCAGAAACTTGAATTTCTGAAACAGTGAGAGCAGTGCGATGCTCGCATCAGCAATGCCGAGTCGTGACGGAAATCACGAACATTGTTCGTAAACGCACTCCGTGCTTAATTCGTCATCGTTAACGTTAGCGTCATCGTTATGGTTTGTCAGATTTCTAGTCCTTTAGGACCATCAGGAAACGAGTCATATTTGCATAAAAAGAAAAAAGTTATCGTTATCGTTAACGTTAGCGTTGAACAATACTTTAACCCTTAACCTTAAAACTTTAACCTAAAATTTGCCTTTATGCCAAATTTTACCTATCTTTGCACC
>AUXO015858464.1_pt1 | contig 14845 bp, 29 predicted proteins | sample 768731 | NCBI WGS metagenome assembly AUXO01 (sample SAMN02715735, study PRJNA202380) | gut metagenome | biome: sheep rumen | host: Ovis aries | place: New Zealand: Palmerston North | reverse complement strand
AAAAGGATCTTGTATTAAGAGCTTCTTTACGGCTTGGGTAATTGTTAAAGACATAACGTTTCTTTTATTTTATTTGCTATTATTTGCATATCAGGATGAGCATCTACTGCACAACGCATTGATAGAAAATGATTCCAATCATCAAGATATCCACACATCATTAACTCTGATTTAGTTTGTAATGGTAATACTGCACGAGCATCTTGAGGTGGTAATCCTTCACCAGTTAATAAGTGGAAATAATTATCTTCTGCATCTGCTAAAGCTTTAAGAATTGTATGATATTTGTAATCAATATCTTTTCCAAATGTTAAAACTTCATGATTATCTCCATTTAATTTTCAAATATGATTTTTATCATCTAGTACACTATAATAAACTTGAGAATAACTTCCAGGTTCAATGTCCATTCAATGCGGCATTACAAACGTTACTTGATTATCAAATTTATTCTTACTATAATTACAATATCTTGTGCTTTCAGCTAAATGACTAAATGCAATGTGTGTTCTAGCCTCATCCATTATTCCTCTAGAACAAATCAATTTTACAGTAAATCTAAGATCGTGAAAGAATGGTTCAGAAATATATTTTAAATCATCTTGACGTTCGTTTTCTACAATAACTCTAACGTTTGTAGTTATATAATATCATTCATCGTCAAAATTGATTCTGCTCCAATGATTTTGGTCATAGAAACTTATAAATTCTGGATCTATATTAGTTGGTACTGTTAAATAAATTGTTCCAAATTCCAAGGGTCTATAATGTCCTCGTTTAATAAGCATATCTACAAATTTCTTTGCAGAATCTTCAGTAATTTTATCTTCTGATTTGTAGGCTGTCCTACCTGCAAGTTCAATTTGTTTATATACCCCAAGAAGTCCTGGTTCCTGGGGTATATGTCAAACACTACTTTTAATTAGTTTCATTTAAAAATATACATTTATATCCGAGTTTATACGGATAGACTTTTTCAATCTGTTGTTTTGCATTATGAACACTATCTGCAGTTATCCATTCTTCAAATTGTTCATTTAACTGCATATTATCATTATAATGCTCTATTGTAAATACGTATTTCATTATATTAATGTATATCTCCACCCCTCTAATCTAGGATATTCTCTAGATATAATATCTATTGCTTCCTGTTCAGAAAGAGCATTTATTTCTACTATTTGTTCATAAGATCCAATAGAAACTAGGAAACTATAAGTTCTCATTTTGTAGGATTTTCTTTATTTTATCGGCTTTTAGAATGTCATCAGTTTTGTTTTTGAAAAATTTTAACTCGTCATCACAAAATTCATGCCATGCATTTTTTAGAGAATCAATATCACAATGTTCTCCTCGAACAAGTTTATTATATACTGGTGCAACAGTTTTAAAATTAACAATCTTATGATTATCAATTATTTGATTTGCAAAACTTAAATATCTATATAGTTCCCAAATCATTTTTTCTGCTGTTAAACAAGCTTGTTGCTCATTCAAAATAATTTCCGCTTGTTCCCAAATTCTCTTTTGCATTTTGTCCCAATCTTTTCGTAATTGTAAAGGATTGGTATTCATTATAAGTTTTACATGTTCTTTATGTACAAACTTTTTATTTAGACAAGCACATATCCAAGGTAACATCTGTCCTGACATTACTTCTTGAAACCAATCACCTATTCTTTTAATAGTGTATTCTTTTTCTCGAGTAGATTCAATTTCTGGTTCCAATCCATCATTGCAGATTACAAGAAATTTCCTTCTATCCACTCCTTCAAAAAGTCCATAAATTTGAGGCCCTATTTCATAAACATATAATACGTTTGGATCTTTTAATAATTCCTCAAATGTCATTAGTCTAAAAGTTCATCTTGTGTTCCACTCTCTTCAAGAGCAAAATCTGCAAGCTCATCAAGTCTAGTTTGCATTAATTCATCATTAATATCATCCAATGCCCATTTAATTTCCATAGCTTCCTTTTCAGTTAATATGATAGGAAAAATACCCAGAAAACCCTGTTCTTCATAAATGGTAATATGCATATTCCAACTAATTTTATCATCAGTCGGCATTCCGTTTTCATCATAATTTATATTAGATGGATATCCAATACTCACACTTTTATTTTTACCATAGTTCCATGAATGATGAATACCACACGGTTTCTTTTTTAGAAGGTGAAAAACTATATTTTTCAATTTATCATTATCTGGTTTAAACATAATTTTTAAAATTAAGCGTTTTAAGACAATATTTTTTATAAAATGACCTCTCCTACCACTCTAATAAAAATAATTCATTAGAGGGCAAAAGAGGCCATAAATTTTGGAAATTAGATTGACTTTTCAATCTTATCCCAAATATTTTTCACAGTATCGGGAGAATTACCATAAGCATATGCGGTGATATCCTTGGCAACATCTTTACCGAAAATACTCTCTAGTAAGCCAGAGATAAGATTCTCATACATAATAATAGGAGAATCCTCAGTAAACATAAGTCCACAATGCTCAAGTGCTGCAACAGTATCATTAGCAACACAGAATCCATCCATAAAATGCTCGAACTTGTCTTTATCGATCTTTACTTTTCGATAAATAGAATTATTAGTAGGAATTTTTACAGGTTCAACCTTTACTTTTGGTGCAACATATTTTTCTTTAGTTGTTTGTTCAGCATTAACTTTCTTCTCTACCTCAGACATAATACTATTCATTTCATCTTTTCCAAGAAAAAGACTTGCAAGTTTCATAAATGGATCATCTTTAAGCTTCTGAAGATCCTCTTTTGTCAAATTTGTATCAATCATATTATTCTAATTCTCTAACATTCATTCAAATTGGTTGTTGTGGTACACCGGTCCCGGCGCCACTCATCTCAAAATATTTTAGAGTTGCCATTTTACCAATTATATCATTTAAATGGGCTCTATAATACTCCTTTACTTCTCTAGAACCTACAGGTTTAGCATTAAACCTTACACCATCCTTTGTTTCCATTACAAAGGTAAAATCCTCTCTCCTCAATCCTTCTTCAAGACCAACAGTTAAATATTCAGCATCTTGATACTGTTTATATTTTAACATAAATTGGCCACGAGCTCCTGGTTTATATGGAGTAGTTAAATCTCTAATAACTAATCCTTCCCATCCTTCCTTAACAAATTGATCGTGCATCTTCTTTATATTTTCAGCACCTTTAACTTTGTCTTGTGGAAGAATTTGAATTTTTAAATCACCAGGATTTCAACTGCGTTCTGGTTCAAAACTTAATCCAAGTAAATCAGATATTTGTTTCATAACATTTAATCTAGCAGGGAAAGGTTTTTCTAAATCTACTACATCATACATATAGAATTCAAGTTCCTCCATTTCTGGATCTAAATCTTGTTTTCTACATAATCCACTAATTTTATTCAACGTTCATCCAAATTTATATAACTCTCCATCTAATATAATATTAGGATGTTCTTTAAAGAATTTATATAATTTTGGATTTGTTCTTAAATGTGTAGTAGCAACATCATAATTAGTAGCTCCTCTTGCAACGGTTTTTATTTCGTCGTCTTTATAAAACAAAAAACATCTTACACCATTTATTTTTCTACTTGCAAATCATTCGTTTTCAAGAAGTTTAGGACTAACATCTTGATATTTCTTTGCAAGCATTGGCTTTAAAATACCATCTTGATTTGTTTTATTGTCTCCAAGAGCTTTTTTACAATTCTCTTCTGTTAGATCAGTTAATCCTAGATCTAAAACATCTTTATAACCTTTATCAAGATATTTCTTCTTTTCAGAATTATATTGTAATGTTAATTGTTCCTCAAGCGTTCGTTTAGCTTTACCTTTGTAAATTTGGATAAAAGGTTGTGTAGTTTTCTTACCTCCAAGTTGAGAAGTAATGCGCTCAATAACAGCACATTTTAACTTATCTTCTCAGTAGCCACGCATTTCAATAAGTCTTACTTTACCAGTACTACTAAGCGAAATGAGTGTATTTTTATAAGATTTCATTATTTACCAGTACTTCCAAAACCTCCCATTCCTCTTTCTGTTGAGGAAAGATCATCTAATGTATTTACTGAAATCCAATTAATTTGTGGCACTTCATTTAATACTAATTGTGCAACTCGTTCTCCATTTTCGACAACAAAATCAGAATCTCCTAAATTTATAAGTATTACTCCAATTCCATTTCTATAATCAGAATCAATAGTTCCTGGTGAATTTAGAACAAAAACTTGCTTTTTTGCTGCTAATCCACTTCTAGAACGAACTTGAATTTCATATCCCACTGGAATCTCAACATGTAATCCTGTAGGAATAATTGCTGATTTACCAGGAGAAATAACAATTGGTTGAGAACACATTGCTCGTACATCCATTCCAGCAGAGCCTATGGTTTCATATTTTGGAAGAGAATTACCACTACAATTATAGACTTTTATATCAATCATTATCCACTAACATATTTTACAGATGGTCTGTGAGTGAATACTGCCCACTCAACATAATCTACATCGTATCCTTGATCATCAAGATACTTCTTTACATTATCATAAGTAGGATCGAAATCCTTTGTTTTTACAATCTCGATTGCTTCATCGAGAACTGAATCAATTACAGCAATATACATAATTAATTTAAATTAGTTGTATCTTCTAAAATAGATAATATTGCATCTTTTGTTTGTGCCCCAACAAGTCTGTCAGCTTCCTTTGTTCCATTATAAAATATCAAAACTGGAACATTTCGGACTTTTAAAATATCTAGTAATTGATCTTCTGCCTCATCAATATCAATCTCCACAAACAAGTTCTTAATAGAATCATTAAGATCATTTATTCTAGAAGCTAATGTTCTACAAGGATTACACCAACTAGCAGATACTTTTATTACATGAACTCCAGGTTGATTTAAAAGATCTTGATATTCATTAAGTGTTGATATTTTCTTCATTTTTCCAAAATTTATCAGTTATATCATAAAACATAATAGGATTAGCATCCATTTTATTCATAATCCTACCACTAATATAAAATCTTTGATTGGTATTTGGATTATTTAATGGGCCAAATTCTTCTTTATAAGGACCAATTTTAATATAATCCACGGATTTAGGTAAATCTTTTGGTATACTTTCTCTAGCAGTATACCAACAGATTCTTAATTCAGGATATATTAATCTACAATGTCCAAATAAACGATATAATTCTTCTAAATCAGAATCTCCTCCCATAAAACAAACACACGAAATACCTTTATTATTGTCTATTAAATCGCAAAGTTTATCTGGAGTTAGTCTTTCACCAATATCTTCCCATAAATGTTTAGAATGACATCCAGGACAATGATACTGGCAGTTCGTAATATTTATTACAAGAGATATTTCATCTGGAACTTCTCTAAATGTTACTTCCGTTTCACTATATTTTAACATCTTCTTCTTTAGTATAAATTCTAGATTTTTGTTCAATTCTACGACCTTCAGACCAACCTTTAACTTTTGTTAAATATCCAATAACTCTATCATAATAATCAATATGTTCAGATCCACATTTCGGACATTTTGTAACTGGTTGTTTACCAATCCAACCACAATCTTGGCATTCTGAATTAGGAATATTCCAAGTAAAATATTGACATCCTACAGATGCAGCATAATTGATTAGTTTACGATATTGTTTAGCACTTAAATGACTATCAAGATTAATATGAGCAGCAGAGCCACCATCAAGATAATCTCCTATATACTCAGAACCATGCAACTTTAATTTTTCAAGTACAGAAATATTTGGATCGTTGGGTTTAAATATATAACTAGCATAGAGATTAGTATCAGAAGGCACAACATAACCATCTGCTTTATCTCAATTATAGTTTTTAACAGCAAGACTCTCAGCAGGTACCTGCTCTGTATTAAAAGTAGTTTTTGCAGTTTTATGAGCTATGTTCTGTTCTTTGATAGTACTAAATATAAATTGACAGAAGTGTTTATACTCATCATTATCATTACATTCAATACCTAAAAATTCTGCAGCTTGATTTAATCCATTTAATCCAATAGTAAGATATTGCTTGTTTAAATCAATAAATCCAGCTTTATAGACTGGAAGAAGTCCTGCATTATACATGTCCCACAAACCTTCGTTATAAGCGGTATGATATTTATAAACTCTTTCGAGAATATCAATTAAATATTTCTTTAAACCACCTCAAAAATCTACAGTATTCCATGCTTGATGAGATCATCCAATTTCATTAACGGCATAATCTTGAATAATCCTGTTAAGATTAAGGGTAATAACAGATTTACTACCAGTCATTACACCCATATTGCCATTAGTAAAATTAAATTCTTTGGTTTGAAGTTTATTCTTTAGCCTACAACAACTTGATAATGAATCAACAGTATCACTAATATAAGTAAAGAAAGAGTGACCTCTTGCATATTCTTCACATACAAAGTTATACATATCTTCATCAACAAATTTACCATCTTTATAAAGTAAAGTAACAGATTCAACTGGGAAGGTTAATATACAACGCAATCTCTCTTCATTAAATCATTGCATAAATTCCTTTTGAAGCCAGCATAATGAATCCCATTTTGCTTGCGTACCATCTGGAAAATAAAAATCTCCAAACATTCCTTCAAAGAAAGGTTTATCAAAATAAGAAAAGTTCACAAAAGCACTTTGAAGTCCTCTAGCAGCTGCAGGTTGATTAATAGAATAAATAACTTGTTGAAAATATTGTTCTATTTGGCTCTTAATTGTTTTCTTACGATTACAATTTCGTGATGATATCACAATGTCACTTTTAGTATAATAATCATCACCCCATTCCTTGCGAGCAAAATAATCAAAATACAATAAAAACTCTGAAGTTGCTACTGCCCCAGCAAACATTGCAGAAGTTGCAAATATAAGATTAATATACATTCCACAGAAGGAGTCAAGATTTTTTGGAGCGGCGGATAATCCTCCTAAATTCTTAATACCATCTGTTAAAAATGGATACATCGAAATACTACAACAATATGGAGCAATTGCACCAGCAAATGATGATTCGTCATGCTTATAAATAATATGATGTTCCAAATCTCTAATATATTGTTTAGAATCAAAATCGGGATAAAGTTCCTTTAATTTGTTCATAATCATTCTTCTAGAGATCTGAATGTTATCTGACTTATGAATTTCAGCATTTAATATGCCTACATTCTTACCAGTAACATTAGAATTATCATCAATTGTTGCATCAGCAGTATTAAAAGAGTTTTTATATTTGTTTATAAAAGCTTCTTTTTCCTCAACCCAATTTCGAATAGAATCGTGTTTATCTTTGTATTTTATATATGCAATTTGAACATCATAAAACTTAAACTCTCCAAGAGAATAAATTACAAAATTTTGTATATCTTCTACCGATTTATCTTCTGTAGATATTGAAGATAACTCTTTTAAATAATCAATAAAGTCTTCTGGAGCATTACAATTATAAACTGCATTAAATGCTTTATTTACAGCGTTTTTTATTTTCTGGAAATCAAATTCCTCTACATTTCCGTTTCTTTTAATTACATTCATTAGATAGTTTCCAAACTTAGTATACGATAAGCAAGTCATGCTTTCTCGTATTTATTTATTAAATCTTTATCTCCATCGTTCGTAATAATATCAGTGAATGCATTATAAATATTGAAATATGTAGATTCTTGATTATTTGCATAATATTGCGAACTCTGATCTAAATAAACATCTTTATATACTTTAATTGGTAAATTTTCAGATAATTTTACTTTTTGGCATGTGTTATCATACCCGTACATTAAACATTTATCTATCCATTGTCCTAGAGCATCATACACCTTATCGTGAGATAAAAATGTACTTTTCATTTTCTTTAAAATTCGTACTGTTTCATCAGTCTTATTCATAACATCGTCTATAAAAGTAATGTTAAATTTTGTAGTAGGCTGAATCTCAGTGACTTGTAAGAAGTCCGGGTTAAATACACACATATTTAAGCAGGCCATGTTAAGCGTATTCTTAAATATTTTTACTACAGGAGTACGTGTATCCAACGCATATAATAAATTTATTGCAGTTTTATGATTTTCAATTTCCATTTCATCAGGCATTACTGCTTGAATTCAAACCCTATTATATGTTGTGTCCTGGTTACCATTAGTAATGGTTAGTTGATCTGGGGTTTGTACTTTTACAATAAATTTATCAGTATAATTTGCCATCTTATCAAAAAACGGCTTTACATAATCTGCTGTAGGAAGATATTCGTTTCCTTTAATAATAGTTGGTTTTCCTTTAAGCAGCAATTCTGGTGTTATTTCCATATATTAAAAACTCATTAATTCTTTGCTCCCACGTACGTTCTCTTCTTTTATTAATGAGAGAGACTCCATCTCAATCACAACTTCCTTTTTTAGAAAGACCTTGTAATTCTGCATAAGTTGATATTAACAATGCTTCTAAAGCTCGTGCTTCAGAATCTGTAACGCCAATTGCAATAAATACAATTTTTCATCCTTTTTTCATATGTTTGCAAAGATTATCTTTTTGATGTTTCACTGCTCTACATTTATCTATGTTAAGTCAATCAAATTTACCTTTACCAACATAAACCAATCTTCCTCTTTCATCATATACTAAGTATATAGAAGAATCAAATTTTTGATAATGAAGTTGTTTTCTAAGAAAATATTTTGTATTATCTATAGTTCGAGAGAAGTCTAATGTCACTAGGCCCTTATAGGCTGTTCGATTAGTAATTTCTAATTGCATATAGATAAAATAAGATAAAAAAGAACTCGGGCAATTACTCACCCGAGTTCTATGTTTCGTTTAATTTAAATTAGAAACTCTCGTTTCCAAATACAACATATGTGCCAGTCTTGGCATTGATAGAAGGAACATAATCGAGAGTAAAGGCAAGAGAGTTACCAGTCTTCTCAGTCTTAATAACCTCACAAGTCATATCAGCCTTTACATCAACCATAGCCTTCTTAGCAAGCTTCTCAGCTTCCTTCTTCTTACGAGCCCTACCAACAAGTGCGCCATTGTCCTTACGACGAACCTCAAAGGTAGTAATATAGCTCTTACGACCCTCAGAAACTACATTGTTGAATTTATACGGACGCTCACGAGTATCAGCAACTCCTGGATCAATTGAGACAATAATGCCAACACCCTTTGCATCAACAAGCTTATTAGCTTTGAGAGCATCAGCGGCAAAATCATAAAACTCTTGACTTCCTACAGCTGGAGTTCCAGCTTTCTTCCAAGAGGGAGTAGAATCGTGAACAACTGTGAGTCCCTGCTCAGCAGCCATTTCTTTAGCCTCACCAATAGAGGCGGCATTGATAACAAGTTTCTTCATAAACATAATACGTATTAATTCACAGAGGTTTTTGCCCAACCTCATTTAAGGCACTGATTTTTAACAATTTGTACTTTTTGCACATTTCAAATCAGTAATACAAATATACAAAAAGTTTTTTAATTTTCCAAATAAATTATGAGAAATCTATTTGTGTTTCCCATCCAAATATTTTATATGCGGCAACTCGCTTCATTAACATCTCCCACTCAACCTTTCCCATTTTGAGCCAAGAAGAACCGATATTAAAACATCTGGATTCACAATCCTCAGTGGTTTGTACTGCTAATATGTTACAATCTGATTTCCATCCGGATTCTTTAGATGCACCATATTTCTTTTGACAATAAAGCCAAAGAACATACATATAGCAGTACATTTGACGATAATAATGATAATGTGTAAAACTACCATATTCATGATTCATAAACCAATTTAATGGTTTACTGGTAGTCTTTAAATCATTTAGAGTGATTTTCTTCTCTTCTGTATCGATAGTCCAATTATCTATTTTAAGTTTAAATGGAATTCTTGCACATTTAGAATCTTTATAAGTAATAACAAAATCAATAAATAGTGCATCCTCACAATTAGACTCTACAGGTTCTCCATATATATCTTTTGGATGCAATTTATCCATAATATCTTTGTTATTATAACAAGATTCAAGACATGTATATACAGTATTATACTCTTTATCGCAAAGCATTACTTCTTCAACACCCTCTTTCTTCCACCTAGGTTCAGAAAGTTGTAGATAATAAGGTAATCCTTTTTCAATAATAAATCTAATCTTTTTATCGATAGAATTTGAATAATAGTCTATTTTCTTGCAAGCTTTATAAATAGAATCGTATATAGAATCGCCATTTTGACGATTGTTCCATATTTCATCAATTACATCTCCAAGTTTTGCACTAGGTTTGCCCAAATTGGGACCCAATACAAATTCATCTGGTTGAAGTAGAATTTCATGTACAGCTGTACCAATTCTTAAACTATCTGTACTAAAGTGAGGAGGATTGCAGAATTTATCTGCACTTCCTCCTTCTTTAGGATCAATATTTTTTAATCCAGAATTACTAACATACTTTCCATATTTACTCGAAAAATATGTCTCATCACTCATTTCTATATTACGAATAGAATCTAAATCTGGAATGATCTTAAAATCCTCAAATTTAACTTTCATATTATTTTAAATTTAAATTTAAATCAAAAATTCTTCTATGTCCTACATTATAATATTTATTATGAGGAGCGTCCATTAAATAACAAAATATACCATTTTCTGTAGCATCTTTATAATTTGCAAACTTATCATCAATCATAATTGTTACATTATGTTCTTTTAAAAGTTCTATTTTGCTCTCATTCCACGGAATACAATAAACTGGAGCACAAGGAAAACCATTACGCTCCAAATTCTTTTTAGTCCATTCTACTGGTATACTACGAGAGGTAATATACAAGTCAGGTTCAAATGTAGGTAAATGTTTAGTAGGAAGAGTTGTCCAAAACTCTTCATCAGTTGACAACTCATCTAGTTTATCTTTAATTTGATAGGATCCATTCCAATAATCATTTAGTTTAATCCCCGTTTTCTTTTCAAAAGAACCAATGAAATCCAAACAGACATCATCTATGTCTAATGCTACTACAGGGCGATTTATAGGTAAAAAGATTCTATCATCGCCAGCAGGATTGATTGTAAAATATTCTGCGAGAATCAAAGCATCAGCTGCCGCAGCAGCGATGCTAAGATCTCCAGAATCAGTATAATCAACCCCCATTTCAAAATTAGTTAAGTGCTTTTTAAGATTAGAAAGCACTTCTGTCCATTTTAGACCACTCATCCACTCATTGGCTGTGTGATCCTCTAATTTAGAGGTCATTACTTTGTTGACCTCGTTTAACCCTCTAACAGGAATTAAATCGTAACGCATAATTAAGCTAGTTCTGTAACGCCAGTTATAGTATTTACTCTAAATTTAAATTCACTTTTGTTATAATACTCTCCATCAATAAATTGATAGTTATGCTCTTCTGCCCAACTTTCTGGTACTTCAAACTCAGTATCCTCGTCTTCATGAGCTGTTACAGAAGCATCATCATTACTGATATAATCATCCAAATATTCACACCACCAACAGCAATCATCACAATAATACTCATCGTTCCATTCTGAATAATGTAGTCCGTCTGGAGTTTCATCATCATAGTCACTCCAGAACTCAGCACCGCAATGATCACACAACCAGCGGCATTCTCCGTCATAAGATCCATCAGTATTTGAAAGACGAATATTAAATTTGTCATGAGTAGACAACGTATCTTTTCCATTAAAATATCTAAATGAATCTACATAAGGGAAATAATTATACGAATGATCAATATGTATCTCAAAATCTGGAGATACTTCTGTGGCATAATCATCGTCTGGAGAAAGCCAATATTGATTGTCTCCATTATTTAGAAGACTATTATTAGCTCTAATCCACCATTGATGCTCTTTGGCATACTCAATGAAACAATTCTCAAGATAATCAAAACAAGTATAGATTCGATCAAGAAGAGTTGTTCCATCTGGCATCTCCCAAACAATAGCACGACCGGTAAGTTGGCCATTCTTTGTAGAAATAAGCATCTTTGCATGATCCTCATAGAGTTTGAAGAATTTTTTACACTCATCATATTTCATACAACTATTGCCTAGAGTACCAGCGCATTGATAATAATGTTCTGAATTATACCAATAAGTAATTTGGCTTCCAGAAATTACCTCGAAGTTTGTGGAGCAACACATAGTAGATTTAAATCTATTAACAAATTGCTCCCAATCATACTGCTTAAACTCTTTCTTAAGCAGCTTTTGAAAGATTCTACCAGGTTTACCAGTCTGACGATTTCTGCGAGCCCATTTTCCATCAGATGTATATTCTGGCTCTCTATCGCCAGGAAGAAAACTGATCTCAAAATCCTCTCCATAACGACCGGACAGCATGACAACATCTGTTGTAGTAGATTTCTTTATCTCCTCTTCAAACAAAGGACAAATTTCAGGTACTGAATCTTTATTTTTCAGATAAAACTCAGTAACTCTATCAATTCTCAAGATCTCTTTACAAATTTCATCTTGAGGATAATCATTACGTAAATTGGTAAGAATACCACGAAGGCTCTCACTAAGGATTGGCAAATACTTTCTCATACTTTACTTATTCTCTATTTAAACCTTTAATTATAAATTCTGCAAGTGTAAAGGCAATATCATCGCCTACGTTTTCATCTTTCTCAGGAATTGGGTCTATCTGCAGTTCTTTCATTTCTGCAGAGTCTGTTTCTGCATCGTACTCTAACGGAATTATAATAGAACGATGCTGTGAATTGATTATAATTTTTACTTTTTCCATATATAAAAAATGCAGGCTCTAAGAGTCTGCATAAGGTTTAATTAATTCATAAAATAACTGTTTATCCATTATAACACATTCACCATCACTACAAATATTTACCTCTTTTGCTACTTGTTTGTTTCACATGATAGCGAATTTATTTTTTGGAACAGTAGATTCTGAGCGTATTTTAAAATATTGAGGCGTAGTTTGTGTTCTTTTAATTTGAATATAACAGGGTAGTTTATTACTTTTATCAATAATATCTATTTTATTATCATCAGTAGATTTAGATTCACTTCTAGATGTAACACAATCAAATCCAATTTCATTTAACTCTTTACAAATTTGAGTCTCATAAGCATGTCCTCTTCTACGAGCACTTGCTCCCCTTCTATTTCTTTTGGGTTTAGATATTTCAGATTTATTTTTCGCCATAATATTCTTTACATTTATTAATTAAATCTAAAGTCTTTTGGTGTCCGAAAGACTTTCTATAATCTGAAATATCTTTTGCATCATTTGGATCTAGTTTTAAATATGTTATATCTGGAAACATTCTTCTAAATTTAGCCATATTTACAAGACCCGCTCTATCGTTATCGTATAAACAATATATATGTTTAAAGCGAGCTTTAAGTTTATTATATTGATTTTCAGTAATAAATAGAGTTTCAGAACATGGTGCAATTGCCGGGATTCCATATTCATACAAAACAATTACATCCTTCATTGCTTTAGTGATTACTACATAATCTCCCTTTTCAGGAAGCATATGAGCACCTTGAAGCATATGTGACTTTCAATTAGAAATAAATTTAAATTTAGTTCTACCTGGTCAATATACTCGTCAAAACTCTATTCCGTCTTTGGTACCACCATAATATCCAAACACATACTTATTATCAATATTTTGATAAAATAAGTGATCGTTTAATCATACAGAGTCTACAGGAAATACTTTGAATTTCTTCAAAGTATCCCCTTTAACTCCATATTGTCTTCATCAATTTAACTCTTTTTCATTGAAATCTCTGGTTTGCACTTGTATAATTGCAGACTCCTTATCTTCGAACTTAACTCCAGAATATTGTAATTTAGGCTTATTCTTTTCTAATTTTGGTCTAGAAATTATACCAAAATCATTTGCAATTATTTGTAAAGCCATGTAATACGATACTCCGAATAATGCTTGTACGTAACTGAAACAATCGTGGCAACTTCCGTCACCAAAATCTTTTAAATACAACTTTCCAGTTTTGCTGCGAAAGAAACTAACTGTTGGTCGTTTATCTTGTCTCAGATGTGAACAAAATAATCCTTTCTTTACAGCAATTCCATAATGTTCAAAAACTTCTTCTTCTGAAATTTTACTCAAAATTAACTCCTGCGTTACATACAATGGTTCCAGAGTCATTTCCATTAGAAGGGCAGATCTGATTTCTCGTCTGTTAGACCAAGTGCATCTCCAAGACCATCAAGTGATGTATCGTTAGAAGCCATATTAGTAGGACGAGCATTGTTAGCAGCGTCAATCTTACGCTGCTCAGATTGACTCATAACAAGATTATGACCAATAATACGTGTAGCAATACCAAGAGCACCTACACGATTAATTTTGGCCGGGAATCCAGGCATTGCAGCAAAACCGTTAGACTGAGGAACGAGCTTAATCTCAACCTCAGTTCCAATAAACGGAGCAGTCAATTTCATAGCAGTCTTGACTATTGCACTGAAATCACCAGTAATCTTTGTTGTACCATTATCAATACCCTCTCCAATAGTAGGAGTAAGAGCATCAAAGATTTGACGAAGAGCAATCATAAAGTGCTCAACTGGAGAAGGATTCTCTCCAAACTGAGATTGTGTTCTCTCGGCACTCTTTGGCTCAAAGAAATTCTGACTATAATCTCCATAGCCGTCTACATCAAGATCAAGCTTCATTGTCTTATAAACAGTGCCATCTTTCTGAGATGTAATAGAATCAAGCATTAAACCATTAAACTTGGCTTTATGAATACCAGGAGCCAAAAACTTTCCACCTTCTTT
>AUXO014510676.1_pt1 | contig 14845 bp, 4 predicted proteins | sample 768731 | NCBI WGS metagenome assembly AUXO01 (sample SAMN02715735, study PRJNA202380) | gut metagenome | biome: sheep rumen | host: Ovis aries | place: New Zealand: Palmerston North | reverse complement strand
CCACTTCTTTCAGCAAGTTCTTCTATAGACATGTCTTGTCTAGCTCTAATATCTTTAATTTTTTTTGCAAAATCTTCGTTTGTCATATTTTTTTCACTTCTTTGGATTTTTCACTTAAAAAGATTTAAGTATTAATAAATATCTTTAACAATATATTTAAAAGTATCCCAATAATAGCTTAAAATTGAAAATTTTATATTTTTAAATTGAAATAAGTGAGATTATTCAACTGGCAAAATTGATTCAGACTTGCAATTGAACATGATGAATTCCATTAGGAATTAGCTATTTAAAAGTTAGGGCAAATAATTGCTCCAGTTTTGAAAAATTGCAGTGAAAAAAACATAATATATAAAATTAACTATTTTACAATTCCAAATTGTTTTTAACTTGTCAAATTGAGCTCATTTGTAAGAAAAATAATATATACTTTGAGAACTAATGGCATAGTGTAGAGAATCTTCCCCGTTTCTTTACAATAAATTATGTGAAAAACTATCTTAGTAGACGAGAAAATTTGAAATTGGCGAATGAGGTTAGAGGAATCTGGCCTTATTCTACAAATTAATCTCAATATATGCACAAAAATCTTAATTTCACCAAAAAAAGTATTTTATAAAAAATGTAAAACATTAGATAAGGTGAAAATTTGAATAAAAAAACAAAGATTATCCTTATTGTTGTGCTTTTATTGGGTCTAGGTGGTGCAATGCTATTTGAACAATACCAAATGGAACATGCACCATACAGAGTACTTGGAAACAACAGTCTTGGTAGCGTTGAAAAAATCATTTACGGAAATGAAAGTCTCAACAATTCCATCGCTCTGATTACAGGAATCCATCCAAGGGAAAAGCTTTCAATCGATCCCGAGATTAAAGCCGCAAAAGAATATGCTTCAGAACATGATGACGTTAAAATCATACATTATCAGGTCAATGTAACCAAAAATCCCAACAATTATGAAAAGGGAAGGGCAAACGGTGAAAGTCTAGTTCATGACTTTGTAAATCCGGATGTAACCAGATCAGATGCAGACTGCGTGATAATCAGCCATTCACATGTGGACTGGTATGGTGAAGGATTCTACCTTGCAACTCCTGAAATGGACAACGCATCAGTGAAGATTGCTAAAAAAATCAACAAGACAAGTGACTTTGGATACTATCCAAGAACAGGTAACGAATCATACAAATCAACATCAGCTGTTTTGGTATCAAAACCAATAGCTCAAGCTGGTTATCCTACATTCGTATATGAAATCCCAGAAAACATCACAAAACAGGACTCAACCGACTGGGCAAAAGATCTATTCGACCTGATGGTAAAATATGCATGCTGATATTTTACCCCCATTTATTTTTTCAAAATCAAAGCCAATATAATGAAAGAAACTGTTTATTAAATTAATTTTTTACTGAGTTCAATCAATTTAATCAGGAGTTATTTTAAAATAAAAGTAGTTTTGTAAGTAACTCAACTATTTCATATAGTACAGATAGATTCGTCGAGAAATTTGTGCAAAAAAAGTAAAAAAAGAAGAAGATTATTTTTTAAATCTTCTCAATGGAATCAATATCAATGCTAAAAGTAAAACCAATAATGGATTACCAGTAGCCATTTTATCAATATGTGTTTTTAGATTATTCTTTTCAATCGGAACTTCCGGTTTTTTCGGTTTATCCGGAGTTTCATTCTTCTTGTTTGTATCATTCTTTGGAACGGTTTTATTTACGCCTTCAGTCGTGTTTGTTGAATTTGCAACGGTAGTATTATTATAACCCGCTTCAACAGTGTTTGAAAAATTACCTGCGCTTAAAACCTTAAATATAACTCGGAAGCTTGCAGATTCACCAATCTTGAGTGAATCTAAGGTAAATAATGGTTTACCTGCATTATAAGAATATTTCCAGTTGCCATCAACTGAATAATACCTTACATAATCAAGTCCGGAATCATACTTACTTTCACGTACAAATACATTTTCCAAATCAAAATCACCGTTGTTGGTTACGACAATTTCAAATTCAACCTTATCTCCAACTTTCACCACTTTATTTATGGTAATCTTTGATACAGTCAAGCTGTAATCACGAACATGAACAGTGCCATTGTCTGTGTCATTGGTTTCATTGTTTCCAACAAATGCCACATTTGTGAAGTTTCCTCTTTTGGTAGTTTTGAACACGATAAACAAACTCTCATATTCACCAACAACCAAATCCCTATTCAATGTCCATGACAAATCTGAATTTTTCAACCAGAACCCTGTATAATCAATGAAATGATCATACACCAAACATTCATAGTCCAATTCTCTGACAGTGACATTAGACAAAGTTTCCTCACCGGTATTGTGAACGACTATTTCAAAGGTAACCTGCTCACCGACATTGACAGTCTTGTTTAATGCAACCTTATCCATGTGAATTCCCGGTTTTAAAACCTTTGTGGTATTATTACCGGTTTTGTTATCAGTCTGATTGGATGTGACAACCACACAATTGGTGAATGTTCCAACACGAGTGGTGTTGAAAATCACATGGATTCCCAACTCCTCACCAGGTGCGAAATCGTCTTTCAGTCTCCAGGACAACTCATCAGGATTGAACTGCCATATATTGAAATGGTCGACATACGAATTATATATCAAACCTTCATATTCGCTTTCATATATGGTCAGATTATGTATTGTTGCATTTCCGGTGTTTTTAACAATAATCTGGAATTCGACAAGATCTCCCAGAACCACAGTTTTATCAATAGTGATTTTTTGAACTGTAAAATTGGAATTATTGCCTTCTTCCGGAACGGTTTTATTAACAACTGTTGTATTGTTGCCGGTTTTATTGTCAGTCTTGTTTGATGTGGCAACCACATAATTGGTGAAATTACCCACCATTGTGGTATTGAAGTAAACGAAGAGGTATTCGTCGCTTCCAGGTGTTAGAACTGAATTCAATCTCCAGGCATGTTTGCCCCCAACAGGAGAGTAAACCCATAAATCCCCGGTATCGGCATGGTCATAAGTTAAACCGTAATACTCATCCTCAATCACAACAATATCCGCCAAATCAACTTCACCGGTATTTTTAACGATTATCTCAAACTTGGTCTGATTGCCTACAATAACATATGGTGTCAAAACATTCTTTTTGACAACGAAATCAGGTTTCAGGACTTTTGTAGTGTTATTGCCTGTTTTGTTGTCGGTTTCATTGCTTCCAACCACAACAACATTGGTCAGGTTGCCGTACATTGTCGTATTGTAAACCACAATAAATTCTGTTAGCTCCCCAACCGGCAAACTTCCTTTAAATGTCCACCTGTGCTTATTATTTACTATAGAATGACTCCACTCCGGTTGTTCATACCATGTCAGGTAAACAAGCCCTTCCATCGGATGCTCCTCAACAAACAATTCGTTTAAGGTAATTTCTCCAGTATTTCTGATAACTATTTCAAACTCTACTGACTCGCCCTTTTCGACAGTCTTGTTTAAAGCAATCTTTTCCACAGTGAAATTGGAATAGTAAGTAACTATTGTGTCATTGTCGACAGTAATGTTTTTATCCCCTACACCTGATGTAGCATTATTCCTCAATGTTCCGTTAACCATCACCTTGAAGGTCAGTATGACTGATGCGGATTTTCCCGCTTCCAGAACGGCCAAATTCCAATGCCCTGTTTTGTTGTCATATGTCCAGTTTCCGTTCTCGGACCGCCAGGTCTCATAAACAAGACCTTTGGAGTAGTCCTTATCCTCAACCCACAAGTCATAGATTGGGGATGTGCCCTTATTGGAAACCACAATGCGGTAGTCAACATCGTCACCAACAAAAGCGGTCTTATTTAAAGCCTCCTTTGTCATTGTTTCATTAATCTCATCCCCGTGAGCGAACTTGAATAGGAACAAATTCTGCTGTGAGGAAGGAGTGATAATTGACGAATAATTAATATACATCAATGTACCGTTAGTCAAAACCTTACATGCATTGATTGTCGGAACCCTGAATCCTGAATCATACAACTCGATTACATGCCTGACAATCGGGTCTTCAGAGCTTCTGAAATCCCTGTCAGTGAATTCCCATACGTAATTATGGAAACCTGTACGCCTCAAGTCTTCAATATGATCAACGAATTGATAAATCAGAATCTTCAAATAATCTGAGACAGGTTCACCGGTTAATGCATTCTTCAGAAGTTCCATAGAATGGTCATATTCACCTGAGTAGGGTTTGCTGTTGTAGGCTTCACTACAAAATCCGAAGTATCCCTCAGCGGTCTGAAGCATGTGACGGATTTCATGTGACCCAATGACTGTTCCGTTTACCGCCTTTTCCTTTAGATAGAAATCCTCATCATCATAGGTATTGTTTATCAGCCAGGATTCAGTAATCACATATACTGAATTACCGTATGTTGCGTTGTTGTTGGTGAAATTGGAATCTGAAACCTCTGTCTGGAAGATGAATAATCCTCCACCAAATGTTGCCCTGTTTCCTTCAAATGTAAGGTTTTCCAATTTTGAGTGAGCCACACTTGCTCCACCACCGTAATTTTGAGCAGTGTTGTTGATTAAAGCAGTGTCTCTAACTACAAATCTTGAAATGGCATCAAATCCTCCACCACCATAAACGGCAGTGTTGTTGATAAACCTGGAATTGGTCATTGTCCCCTGTGAATTATCCATATCAGTACTTTCAAAGTAATCATAACCTAAAAACGCGCCTCCTCCGGTGTATGCATGATTGTTCACGAAGGTTTCATTATATATGGTTCCTCCAATATTGTTGAAGTATAATCCGCCTCCACGTCCTAATGCGGAGTTGGATTCATAATAATTATTATATAATGTATTGTAAAATCCTAAAACTGTTACTGCACCACCGTCAGTCACATAGTTAGTATTGTTAATGAATTTATTATTTTTTAAAGTACCGTATTGACCACCCCAGTAGAGCGCTCCTCCAGTGTTTCCGGTTTGACTGTTATTGTAGAATTCACAATTGTCTACAGTTACATAATTCCCATAGATATATAATGCTCCACCACCACGATGTCCACCTGTTGTTTTTGCAGTGTTGTTTATAAAAACACTATTTTTGATTGTGCTTGATCCTCCGTACATGTATACGGCCCCACCTGATTCGTATGTGGCAGTGTTTCCGGTAAATGTACAGTTGTCGATTGTGGAATAAGGTGATATACAATATAATGTTGTTGCACCATAAGCCCTATTGTTAAGGAATTGTGAATTGGTCAGGGAAAAATAATACCCGCTGGTTAAAATAAGCCCATATTGAGCATTGTTATCCTTAAAAGTACAATTATCAATTTTTAAATTGTAGCCGTTAGAATTAACGACACTACCGTCATAGTAAATTGGCGCATGTGTAAATGTGATGTTTCTTAAAACAACATTACTGCCGCTGACACTGAATATCCTGGCAGAATTTGATCCATCAATAGTGTGGCCATTACCATTAATTGTCAATCTTTTATTAATAGGAATTCCGCTACTATAGGAACTGTCGCCTGAACTGTACTTGTAGTCCTTGTCCAAAGTCAGTTCACCACTGCTGGACTGTATCAGCTGTGCCAATTCTTTGAATGTACCTGTTTCCCCCTCTGATAAAATTTCCTCATCCTGTGAAGATTTCAAAACAATAGAGTCCTCGGGAATCTGTAAATCATCATCGCTCGTTAAATTCTCATGTGCATTTACTGCAGTAATGCAGATAATGCCTATTAACATGATTGAAAGAATAATCACGAGCCTTTTCTTTATTCCTTTCACCTCCCCTTAAATGAATAACAACTATTACTTAATTAAAAGATAGTTAAGCATATTTATAATACACCTAATATATAAAGTTTACAATTTTATATAAAAATTTTAAAATTACGAATAAAATAGAATATTATTTCAAAAAAAATTATACAAACTAATAATCTTTAAAAAAAATAGAATATAATTTAAAAAAAATAAAAAAAATAGAAGATTTATCTAACAAATCTTCTAATCGGGATAACAATCAATGATAAAAGCAACATAATTAACGGATTACCTGTAGCTTCCTCATCAATTTGTACCTTTAACCTAACCTCACCAGATTCATTCTCTGGAACAGGTGTAGGAAAAGTCATGTTTTTACAAGTCGGTTCACCTTCGGTTATATTTTTAACCTTATCTACCACCTCAGTTGTATTTGTTGAATTTGCAATAGTAGTATTGTTGAAACCCGCTTCAACGGTATTTGAAAAATTGCCTGCGGATAAAGCTTTAAATATTACCCTGAAACTTGCAGACTCACCAATCTTTAGTAAATTTAACCTAAACAATGGTTTGCCTCCATCTAAAGAAAATTTCCAGTCACCATCAACTGAATAATATCTCAAGTATTCAAGTCCAGAATCATACTTACTTTCACGCACAAATACATTTTCCAAATCAAAATCACCAGTATTTGTTACAATAATCTCAAATTCAACGTTCTCACCGATTTTAACCTTTTTGGTTAAAGTGTTCTTACTTACAGAGAGGCCATATTCCAAGACCTTTACAGTGTCATTGTCTGTATGGTTATCTGTGTCGTTTGAACTGACAGCGGCAACATTAGTGAAATTTCCACGTTTTGTTGTATTGAATATAAGGAATAGGCTTTCAACCTGTCCTTTAACAAGCTCAGTTTTCAAAGTCCAGCTTAAATCCCCATTATCTATCCACAAATCCTCATAATCCTGCATGTGGTCAAAAACCAAACCGTCGTAAGAAATTTCGCGAACAGTCACATTACCTAAAGTTTCATCACCGGTATTTCGAACAACAATCTCGAATAAAACCTGTTGGCCTACAACGACGGTTTTATTGATTGCTATTTTTTCGATGTTTATTCCAGGCTTTAAAACATTGGTAGTGTTGTTACCTGTCTTATTTTCGGTTTCATTAGATGACACAACAACATGATTGGTGAATCTGCCCAAAGCGGTGGTATTGAAGAATACGTGAATTCCAAGTATTTCACCAGGTAAAAAATCATCCTTCAATGTCCATGACATCTCATCCGGGTTAAATTTCCAGAAATCAAAATGGTCAACATAATGATGATATGTCAAACCTTCATATTTTGTTTCATGGATTGTTAGATTATGAATGATCGAATCTCCAGTATTTTTAACAATAATCTGGAATTCCACCAGCTGACCGAGAATCACTTCGGTGTCTATGGTAATCTTTTGAACTGTGAAGTTTGTATTGTTTCCAGTCTCATTTACAGTTGTGTTTACATCAGTAGTATTGTTTCCTGTTGTATTTCCAGTCTTATTAGAACTGGCCACCACAAAGTTTGTGAAATTACCTACACGAGTGGTATTAAATATTACAAAGAAGTATTCCTCTTCATTTGGCTTTAAAACCATGTTCAACTTCCACATGTGTTTTCCGTCAACCATGCTATGGATCCATTTATCGCCTGTAATTGCAGAGTCATATATCAAACCGTCATATTTTTCCTCAATTACGCAGACATCATCCAAATCGACCTCGCCGGTATTTATAACAACGATTTCAAATCTGGTTTGATTGCCCACAATAACACTTGGAGTTAAAGCATTTTTCAGGACGGTCAGTCCAGGTTTCAAGACCTTTGTTGTATTGTTTCCGGTCTTATTGTCTGTCTGATTAGATGAAACCACAACCACATTTGTGAAATTGCCGTAATCTGTAGTATTGAAGACTACAATAAATCTAACGACCTCATCAACAGGCAGAGTGTGCTTCAGTTTCCACACATGTTTTCCATTGACGATTGTTTCATCCCATTCACCTGCCTCTTCGGCATGGTCATAAATCAGCCCTTCATAGGAAAGTTCTGTAACATTCACGTCAGTTAATTCAACATCCCCATTATTTGTCACTACAATTTCAAATCTGGTTTGATTGCCCAATTCAACTTTTGGAGTCAGAGATATTTTTTCAACTGTGAAATTAGGATTGTATACCCTTATTTCATCAGAGGAGTTTGTCACGTTGACATTTCCAACACCTGAAGTTGCATTATTGTATAATGTTCCATTGACAAGAACCTTAAATATCAGGATGATTGAAGCTGATTCGTGAGCATGCAAGATTGGCAGTCTGAACTGACCGGTAAGATTATCATAATACCAGTCACCCTTTTCAGGCCTCCAATCGATATAGACCAGACCATTGGAATAATCCTTATCCTCAACGAAGTTATCATAAACTGTTTGTGATCCCTTATTGTTTATTACAATCCTGTATTCAATGTTATCCCCGACAATAGCTGTTTTATTCAAAACTTCCTTGTCCAGGGTTTCATTGATTTCACTGCCATGCCAGAATTTGAACAGGAACAGGTTCTGCTGACCTGACGGAGTAATCAATGATGAAAAGTTGAAATACATCAAAGTACCGTTGGCCAATACCTTACATCCGTTTTCAGTTGGAACCCTGAATCCTGAATTGTAAATCTCAATGACCTTTTTTACAATAGGATCTGTTGAATTCCAGTACTCACGATCAGTAAATGCCCATACATACTCATGGAACCTATGATTTCTCAAATCTTCCATATGGTCAACATATTGATAAATCAGGATTTTGAGATACTCACCAACAGAAGCGTGATTGATGGAATTTTTCAGTTTTTCCATAGAGTGGTCATACACACCAGTATACGGACTTGAATTATACCTTTCAGCACAATATGCGAAAAATCCTTCATCGGTCTGCATCAAACTTTCAATATCATGGCTGCTTGCACTTGTACCAATTACTGACCCGTTGTCATCATCATTGAAAATGAATATGTCCACTTCATCTAAAGTATTATTGGCCAGATTTGATTGGTTAAGGATGTATATCGAATTTCCAATGCTGGCATGATTGTTTGTGAATGTTGAATTGATAACATCCGAATCATAGATATACAATGCTCCTCCGAATATCGCACTATTGTTTTCTAAAGTGGAATCTGTTATTTTACTGTTAGTCAAATCAACAGCTCCACCATAGTTTCCTGCAGTATTGTTTATAAACTCAGATTTAGATATTGTTGCATGGTCTGTTGCGGTAACTGCCGCTCCACCATAACGTGCGGTATTGTTATAGAATCTGGAATTTTTGATGTTGTTATTTGAATTGTAAGTTGTGGTAGATTCGGAATAAACCATGTAAACTCCACCACCTGATGGTGCGGAGTTGTTTGTGAATGTGGAATTGTCAATAGTAACCCTGTAGGTATCAACATAGACCGCTCCACCATGATAAACAGCTTCATTGGAGTTAAATGTTGAATCAATGATTTTGACATTATTATAGAATATTCCTATTGCACCTGCAGCACCCTTTGCATAATTGTCTTCAAATGTTGAATTCCTGATGGTAGTATACGAATGGTCAACATAGATTGCACCAGCTGACCTTCCTGCTTTATTAGATTTGAATGTGGAATCCTCAATATTTGCAGTATAACCGTCATAGAGATAGACTGCTCCTGCAAATGAATTCGATTCACAATTTTCAAATGTTGAATTGATTATATTAGGGTAATTACCAGTGATAAACATGGACCCCCCATAGTTTGCATATTCATCAGTGAAATTTGAATTGGAAATTATGCAATTTGATCCAGAAATATATATTGAACCTCCACTTGCTCTAGCCCTATTTGAACTGAATGATGAATTGTTTACACTACAGTATGCACCGCTGATTCTCACGGCTCCACCATATGAACCTGTGTTTGATTCGAATATGGAATCATTGATATTGCTATTCTCACCGGACAGATAAACCGCACCAGCATTATTTCCGGCATAGTTATTCTTAAAGGTACAGTTATTGATATGGGTGTTGGTAGCAGTACTGAAAATAGCTGCACCACTTCCACCAGCATAATTGTCGGTGAATGTACAATCGTTGAAGGTAATGTTATCAAAATTATTAATGCCAAATGCTCCCCCACTATTTGGGGAGTAGGCATTTATAAAGGTAATGTTGTTGAATACAATATTGGATGAATTTACTAAAAATATCCTGACAGAGTTTGACGCATTGATAGTGTGGCCATTACCATTGATAATCATAGGCTTGTCAATAGAAATTCCACCACTAGACACTGAATCGCCAGAAATATACTTATAATCCTTTTCCAAATTTATAACAGTATCAGTTCCATTAACCAGTTCGGACAATTCATTGAATGATCCTGGAGCAGAAGATAACTTTTCTTCATCGATTGGCGAGCGAATATCATCAATCATTTCCCCATCGGCAGATAAAAATTCATCAAAAGTAGCATTATCATTGGCACAGACTGCCGTTATTGAAATAAAAAGTAAAAATATTGAAAATATAAGCAATGTCGTCTTTTCAAGCATATCATTTTTCACCTCCCTTTACAGTTGTTAACTATATTTTAGACGAAAAAATTTAGTTATTATTATATTATATAACATCATATATAAATTTTATATTTTTATGTAAAACTGTATATTAAGTAAACAAAAAAATTATCCAAAATAAACTACATTTCAAAAAAAGTATATTAATTAAACAAAAAAAAATATTCAAATGAACAATATTTCTAAAAAAAGTGTATAAATTGACAATTTTCATTTTTTTGGATTGATTTTTTAAAAAAAAAGTAGAAGATTTAATTATAAAATCTTCTTATAGGTAAAAATATTAACACTAAAATCAAAGCAATCAACGGATTACCAGTGGCCTTTCCATCAATTTGTACCTTTGTGATTTTAGGGGTTTTGGACTTTCTTGTGTCAGTCTTATTTTTTTCAATGGTTTCATTGTGTTTTGGTGGAACGGTCCTGTTGACCTTATCATCGGTTTTGTTTGTCAAATTAAAGATTTCTGTCACATTAGTTGAATTGGTAACAGTAGTGTTGTTGTAACCTGCATCTACAGTATTGGACATGTTTCCAACTTGAGTTGCTTTAAATATAACCCTGAAACTAGCTGATTCACCTACATCAAGTGAATCTAATTTAAACAAGGATTTACCACTGTCATAAGAATATTTCCAGTCACCTTTAACTGAATAATACCTTACATATTCAAGTCCAGAATCATACTTACTTTCAACAACGAAAACATCTTTCAATAGCAAGTCACCAGTGTTTTTAACAATAATCTCAAATTCAACATTATCTCCAACAAGAACCCTCTTTGTTAAGGTATTTTTAGAAACTGTTAAATTATATGCCATTACCTCGACAGTGTCATTATCAGTGTCATTGTTTGTCTCGTTTGAATCCACTGATACGTAATTTGTAAAGTTTCCACGTTTGGTTGCGTTGAATACAACATAAAATACTTCAGTTTCACCGACAGCCAATGGTTTGGATAGTGTCCATGACAGGTCGTCATTCTTTTTCCAGAAGCCTGACTCATCCATGAATTGATCATAAACCAGTCCCTCAAAGTCAAGTTCCCTGACGATTACATCATGTAAAACCACCTCACCGGTGTTTTGAACAACAATTTCAAAAGTAACCTGCTCACCGACCTTAACTGTTTTGTTAATAGCAACCTTTTCAATTTCTATTCCAGGCTTCAACACTGTTGTATTATTGTTTGCGGTTTTATTCTCGGTTTTATTGCTTCCGACTACAACCACATTGGTGAAATTACCGTATGCAGTTGTGTTGAAAATTACAATAAATCTGCTTTCTTTACCTGCAGGCAATTCTCCGTTGTAGTACCATCTGTGTTTACCTGATGAGTCTGAATGTGTCCACTCTTCGTTTTCATGCCATCCGTCATAGATTAAGCCATCATATGAATGTTCCTCAACAAAGACATCCTTCAATCCAACTTCACCAGTGTTTTTAACCACAATCTCAAATTCTGTGTGATTGCCACGCTTGGCCTCAGGTGTGAGTGAGATCTTTTCCACAGTCAGATTTGCAATATAAATCCTGGTCTTGTTTGTATCGTTTGCCATTTCCAAGTTTTCAAAACCGCTTGTCACATTATTGACTGCAGTTCCATTGGATAAGGCCTTGAATACCAGAATAATACTTGCATTTTGGTTTCTGAGTAAAGGAGTGGTTAAAACCCATCTTGATGAAACGTTTCTGTAATCGGAATCGGTGAGATTTTGGAATTCGAATTTGAATACCTTAATTGTATCATTCCTAAATTCCCATGTACCTGTACCATTAATTGCCCTTATGAATCGAATATTTGATGTGAAATCAACATCTTCGATAAATACATTGGTCAACGGTTCTGTACCGGTATTTCTGACTGTGATTTCATAATAGAATTCATCACCAACAACGATTGTTTTGTTTAAAACATTCTTTTCAACAGTCTGGTTGGTTTCATTTCTGTACTCTATTTTGAACACAAACATGTTCTGTTCCTCAGACGGTGTGACAACTGATGCAAAATTATAAACCATCAATGTACCGTTTTTCAATACCTTTTCAGCATTGGTATTTGGCACTCTGAAACCTGAATTGTATAATTCAATTGTCCTGACGATTCTTTCATCCTGTGAGTTTTCATAATCTCCGTTTGTAAATACCCAAACGAGCTGTTGAATGCCCAATTTTTCAACATCACCAATATGGTCAATGAATACATAGAAAAGTATCTTCAGGTATTCGCTGACATCCTTATGATTTAATGCATTACGAATTATTGTCAGATTATCAATTTGTATTGAAGTTATCGGAGGTGTGTTATGGTATTCAGCACAGAATCCGCAATAGCCATTTGTCAGGTTGATGAAGAATTCCCTTTGAACATCTGCAGCCTGAACAATATTTTTGTGATGCTTGTTTACTGTTTCATTTTCCGCAACCTCAGATTGAATGACACTTTCATCAATTGCAAAAATTGATTGACCGTCAATTGCATCATTACGATTGAATCTGGAACCTGCAACTGTTGAATTGACAGTGTATATTGCACCACCGAATAATGCGGAATTGTCATTGAATGTTGAATTGACAACTTTCATGTTCCAGACACTTAACGCACCACCATAATTTCCTGCACTATTGTTTTCGAAAGTACAGTTCTCTATTACGGAATCAGCATCCCGAGTTGATGAGGTAATTGCTCCCCCACCATAGACGGCATGATTATCCTTAAATTGAGTATTTAAAATATCGATGTTTTCTCCTCTAAGCATTAAAGCTCCGCCATCATAAGCTGAATTATTTTCATAATAGGAATTGTTCACACATGTATTATCTCCCAATACAAATGTTCCGGCAGCATATCGTGCTGTATTATTGATAAATGAACACTTATTAACCAATACGTTTTCACACTGAATTGAATAAAATCCCGCTCCACTAAAAGAAGCGTTATTATTTTTGAAGACAGTGTTTTCAACAATTGTTCCATTAGCCTGATTGTAAACTGCGGCCGCAAACCCTCCATTCATGGAATTTTGAACCAACTCATCAACATAACCACCAGGAGCCTTATTTCCAATGAATGTGGAGTTAACAATTTTGTTGGAAGAAGCCCCATTACCGAAATATAAAGCACCGCAAATTGAAGCTGAATTATTGATGAATGTTACGTTATTAAGTAAATTATTTGAACCTACAATCGCTGCAGCTCCTATCATTTTTGCAGTATTATCCGTAAATGTAACATTTTCAATCAAACCGCCATATACATACCATTGAAGAGCACTAGCCTGATAACCTGTATTTGAGGATAAATTACAATTGGTTAATGTACCGTTGCTACCATGCCATCTAAGTGCCACATCATTTGAATTTATAAATGTGACATTGTTAATTTTCACATTATTGTTGATAACCATGAACATTAATTGTCTATTTCCAAAATCAATGGTATGACCATTTCCCTCAATGACAAATGACTCCCGATTATGAAGTAAAACAGCCTGATAGTCATATGCTCCTGCCTTGTAATCATTTTGCAAACTAATGTAGTTAGTTCCTGAATTCTCAATTAGATTTTGCAGTGAAGTGAGAGATAACGTTGCAGACAATACATCATCATCCGTTGAAGAGATAACTTCAGAATCGTCATCATTAGCTGCTAATACCTCACTATCACCTGAAGCAATAACTTCCAGGCTATTATCAACGCCTGTTGAGATGTCATCTTTTAAATCCATCTCGATTTCATTGTCAATGGCTGAAATATCCCCTGTCCGGTTAATTTCATGTGCACTAACGGCTGAAACTGTTAACATTGAAAATAATAAGAACAATAATAATATCATTGCTTTTCTCGTCATTTTTCATTTTCACCTCCCTTTAAATTGATAACTATATTTCGAGAAAAAAAAGTATAGCTACTATTATATTTCATTTTACAGTATATATATTTACAGTTTTAATAAAAATTTTATTTAACATATTCAAATGTATATATTTCTAAAATAATTATATACAACATTGATACTTTTTAAAATTTTTTGTAAACGATTAGAAAAAAAGTTAATATTTTAGAACAAATTATCTGAAATAAAATTCAAAAAACAAAATTTTTAAAGATTAAACTAAAAATTCAGAATTATAAAAATCAAACAAATAATTATCCAGTTTTATCAAAAATTTTAAAAATCTATCAAACTGTACAATTATTAGAAAAATTAATATACAAAACTGCTTTTAAACCATATTATTAAAAAATAATCAAAAAAATAACTTACCGCAAATTGATTAAATAATATTATATACCTTTCAAAACATAATTTTAATTAGTATAAAAGGTGCGATTTATTATGTTAACAATTAACCAATGCTACTTAGATTTTGTTGATAAAATCTTGAAAAGTGGAAAAGAAACATATAA
>AUXO013259297.1_pt1 | contig 14847 bp, 11 predicted proteins | sample 768731 | NCBI WGS metagenome assembly AUXO01 (sample SAMN02715735, study PRJNA202380) | gut metagenome | biome: sheep rumen | host: Ovis aries | place: New Zealand: Palmerston North | reverse complement strand
TGGTGCACGAGACAAGACTTGCACTTGCACGGATTTCTCCACTAGTTTCTGAGGCTAGCGCGTTTACTAATTACACCACTCGTGCGTGTAAAAATATTTTAATACATTTCTTTTGTGATTTTAATGTTAAAATAAATATAACTTATGAACAGTGAAAAATTAAACATATTAAAAGAATCAATTAAAAATGCAAAAAGAATTGTATTTTTTGGTGGAGCTGGAGTTTCTACTGAAAGTGGCATAAAAGATTTTAGAAGCAAAGATGGTTTATATAACCTTAAATCCAAATATGGCTTGCCATATGAAACAATGCTTTCTCATTCTTATTTTAGAGCTCACACTGAAACTTTTTATGAATTCTATCGTGAATTTATGATTACTGATGCTAAACCAAATTATGCTCATGAATTTTTAGCTCAACTCGAAAAAGATGGAAAAGATGTAACAATAATCACACAAAATATTGATGGTTTACATCAACTAGCAGGTAGTAAAAAAGTAATTGAACTACATGGAAGTATTCATAGAAATTATTGTGAACGTTGTGGACGTTTATATGATTTAAGCATTGTTAAAAACTCAACTTCTATTCCTACATGCCCAATTTGTGGAGGTGAAATTAAACCTGATGTTGTGCTTTATGAAGAACCTCTTGATGAAAGAGTAGTTACAAAAGCAATGATTGCTCTTCAAGAAGCAGATCTACTTATTGTTGCAGGAACAAGCTTAAAAGTTTACCCTGCAGCAATGTATATAAATTACTTTTATGGCAATAATATAATTGTAATCAATAAAGAAAAATTAGATGTAAATAGAAAAATAAAGCTGCAAATCCTCGGTAAAATTGGCGAAATCTTTAAATCTCTAAATTATTTTAATAAATAAACTTATCTAAAAATCTTACGTGTTTGATTTCTTAAGAAATCGATTAGTTCCTTGTCTTTAGTTAAAGGAGCTAATTTTTTATAGACTTCTTCATGGTAGTTATTTAACCATTCGATTTCTTTATCGGTGAGTTCATCAATATTTATTGCTTCTACATCAATTGGAACATATGTAATTGTTTCAAATTTATAGAACACTCCCATTTCAGTTTCAAAAGCAGGAACACAAAGTAAATTATTTTCAATTCTTATTCCATATTTTCCTTCTTTATAAACACCTGGTTCAATTGTTGTAATCATTCCAGGAACAATTGGAGCTTGGTCATCACGTTCTGGAACTTTTTTATATCTTAAACCATTTGGACCTTCATGAACATTAAGCATGTAACCTACACCATGACCTGTTCCGCACTTATAATCCATTCCTTCATCCCGCATAAATTGACGTGCTTTAATATCAAGTGTATGACCATCACTTCCATCAATAAAAACCGCATCACTAACGGCAATAACTGCTTTTAAAGTAAGCGTGTAATCGTGTTTAAATTCTGGAGTTGCTTCTCCGATTAAGAATGTTCTTGTAGTATCAGTTGTTCCGCCATAATATTGGCCACCACTATCAACTAAAAGTTCGATTTCTTTATCGCTAACTACAGAACTTTTTTCTTTTGTAGGTTCATAATGCATTTGAGCACCATTACTACCTACTGCTGCAATTGTTTCAAAAGAAAGTTCATATAAATCTTTACTTTCACGTCTAAATTCTTCTAGTTTTTTTGCGTAATCATATTCTGTTAAATTATTTTTAAGATTTTCTCTTAAATATTTTTTGAACTTTACGAGTGCTAAACCATCAAGAGCTTGAATACGTTTTGTATTTTCAATTTCTTTTTCACCCTTTATTGCTTTCATTAAATAACTTGGGTTTTTTGCTCTAACTGAACCATAAATCAAATGGAATAGTCTAGCGTTAACTCTTGTAGGATCAACTAAAGTTCTAATGTCCCTATGTTTTTTCATGAATGGAAGAATATCTTCATATTCATGAATTTCAATTCCTTCAAGTTCAAAATCAATTTTCTTCTTATTTATAAATAAGTGATTACCATTTTTTCTAGATAGATAAAGATAAGAATAGAAAACTGGATTACAAGGGATGTCGTTTCCTCTTAAATTTAAAATATAAGCAATTTCATCAAGAGGAGTAATTAAATTTGCTTCTGCTCCTTCTTTTTCTAATTCTTTAATAATCAAATCGATTTTTTCTTTATATGAAAGAGTGTATAAATCTTCTCTTAATTTCCATACTTTATTTAAAGGAAGTTCAGGTCTATTCTCAATTAAATATGAATAATCTTTATCAATGATGTTCACGTTCTTTTTTCTAAAAGTTTCGAGTTCATCTCTTGTGATCATTGATAAGTCACAACCTAAAGGAGTAAGTTCGTTTTGTCTAATAAATTTATAAATTGAAGGAACATTTTTATCTCCAACTTTTATTAAAGTGATTCCACTATCTTTTAATTCGTTTTCTGCTTGAATCCAATATCTGCCATCAGCAAATAAGTATGCTGCATTTTGTGTAACTAAAAGTTGACCAGCTGAACCTGTAAATGGACAAAAATATTCTCTAAAAGCTTTGAAGTGACTTGCAATATATTCACTGTTATGTGGATCACTTGTGACAATCAAGTAGGCTTTTAATTCATCACTTTTTAATGCTTCTTGTAACTTTTTTAAATTCTCTTTTTTAAACATAACGACTCTCCCAATCTTTTTAACGAAATAATTTTAATAAAATAAAATTATTAGTAAAGCAAATTAATAAAAAAATTATGTAAAAATAATGTAAGTTTACGACATAAAATTCAATTGTGTACAATTAATTATTTTCAAAAACCCTGCAAAACTTCACTATTATTAAAAAAAGCTAAGTAAACTTAGCTTTTAAATATCTTCTTCATTATTTTTAATCTTCTTGATAATTCGAGGAACGAATATGGAAATTATACCAATTAAAACTATAGAAATTCCTAAAGAGATCCGCGCATATGTAGCTGGTTGACCTCTAAACGTATTTACAAGTTCAAGCACAAAACCTATTAAAACAAATAACAAAAGTGTGCCTACAGAAATTAAAGAGCTCAAGATAAATTCTTTTTTCATATTCTTATTTTTGTAAACATTACTTACAATAATTCCTGCTAATACAACTAGATTCAAAACTATAAGAATTATTGAAAGGACTACTGAATATTCAGCCATTAAAAAACTAAATATTGGACACCCAAATAACCAAATTATATATAGACCAATATATATTCGCGATAATAATTTACTTCTTTTAAACATACTTCTTCCTCCTAATTAATTTTATAAGCTGGATTGACTAATGTTATATTGTTTTTGATATTGTTTGTTGCTCTAATAATATTAGATTCATTTGTGAAACGATAAATAAAATTGTAATCATCAAGTGTGTCTAAATAGTTTTGAAATTCTACATTTGTTTTATAACTTGTTGAATTGATATTTTCTAGATTCACTTCGACTAAATTCTTTTTTATTGATTGAACTACGCTAAAAACTTTTATTCCGCTATCATACCCATCAACTAAATTAATATAAGAACTTCTTAAATATGAACTCTCTCCCTTTTTTAATAAATAAGCTTTTTTAATAATTTCATAATCTCTATTAAACCTATTTAATTGAGAAATTTTACAATTTGCACTTATTGATAAATCTCCAAAATTTGTTGATTCTAATAAATTTGAAGAATCAAATAATTTAATTGTTGATTCAGGACAATTTTCAAATCCAGAAAAGTTTCCACTTAAATCAGCTAGAAAGCCACATGTAAAGCCTTCTTTTTTTAATTTGCCTTCAACATAATCGATAACAAATGGATTTTGTAAATCATTTAAAGAAATAATTTCACTATCTAAATAATTCTCTTTAAGTAAGCTTTTGTATTCATCATTTATCGAAAAATTAATTACATTATCTTCTTTAAAAGAAAGATTAAAATTACTTAAATCATTTGTTCTTTCAACAAGAGTATCAAGCAATTCTTGGTTCTCAACATTATTTAGCGGATCACTTTCTTCATACGCATTATCTAGTTGAAGAATACGATTCCAAAAATTTTTAATAGGTGCTTCAAAGATTGAAAAATTATTACTTTCTAAAGTTAATTCATAAGCATTTTTTAATGTTTTATAAAGCAATTCATCAACTTTAATATCTTCTCCTATTTTCTTATTAATTGAAGCAATATTTGTGAAGCCTTCATAAGTAGTTAAACTATCAAAATTAATATAAGCTTCCCTAAGTGCATCTGTATAATATTGACGCAAGGTATCAAATTCCTGACTATTATCATCATTTTTAAAATAATAATAGAGAGAAATATCACTTGTATAATTAACAACTCTTTCATCTGTTGGAACAGAATACCATCCAGACGCTTTTTTATTAGAATTTGCAAAATATACTGCAAAAGAGATAACTGCAGCAATTATTGCGGCTCCAGTTAATGAACCTAGAATAATAAACTTTTTTGTATCTTTAGATAATGGTTTCATCTCCGCTCTCTAATGCCTTTTTATAACCTTCAATTTCTTCTTCGTTTCCATAGACAAAGTGACCTGGAGCAACTTCAACTAGACTTGGTTTATTCACACTATAATCATGAATACTTGGGTCATAAACATATAACTTCTTATTCTTTTCTAATATAGGATCAGGAATAGGAATTGCACTTAAAAGTGACTTAGTATATGGGTGCAAAGGATGCTTATAAAGTTCTTCAGTTTCACAAATTTCAACAATATGTCCTTTATGAATAACAACAATTCTATCAGAAATAAATCTAACAATCGACAAGTCATGGGCAATAAATAAGTATGTTAAACCCTTTGTCTCTTGGAATTTCTTTAAAAGATTTAAAACTTGAGCACGAATTGAAACATCAAGTGCAGAAATTGGCTCATCTGCAACAATAAATTCAGGTTCCATAACAATTGAACGAGCAATTCCAACACGTTGACGTTGCCCACCACTAAATTCATGTGGATAACGAGTTAAATGCTCAGGAAGTAAGCCGACTTCCTTAATGACATTTTCAACTTTTTCTATTCTTTCTTTTTCATCTTTGAAAAGTTTGAAATTGTATAAACCTTCACTAATAATGTATTCAATTGTTGCTCTTTCGTTAAGTGAAGCAGCTGGATCTTGGAAAATCATTTGGATTTTTCTTACAACTTCTCTTCGTTTATGTCTAGGAAGTTTACCTGATATTTTTTCGCCATTAAATATAATTTCTCCAGCACTTAGTGGGTTAATTCCAACAATTGCTCTACCAATAGTGGTTTTTCCACTTCCAGATTCACCAACAAGAGAAACAGTTTCACCCTTATAAATGTCAAAACTAGCGTTTTCAACAGCTTTAAACAATTTTCTACCACGACCAAAGGAGATATCAACATTTCTTAAAGACAAAATAGGTTCTTTATTTTCACTCATTGTTTTCACCCTCCTTTGCTATATTAACATTTTTATAAATTTCACACATTTTTTCATGCAAATTTGTTATTAATTCTGGTTTCTCAATTTTTGGAGCACGTGGATCTAATAACCATGTTTTTGCAAAATGTGTTTCACTTACTTTGAACATTGGTGGTTCTTTAACGTAATCAATTGCCATAGCATATGCACTACGAGGAGCAAAAGCATCTCCAACTATCTTATTGTATAAACTTGGTGGAGTACCAGGAATTGAGAATAAATCCGTTTGACGTTTTGAAAGTTGAGGAAGTGATGATAATAATGCCCAAGTATATGGGTGTTTAGGATCATAAAATATTTCTTCAACTGTTCCAAGTTCAACAATTTGACCGCCATAAAGTACAGCGACTCGCTCAGCAACATTAGCAACAACACCTAAATCGTGAGTAATATAGACCGTTGTAAAACCAAGTTCTTTACTTAAATCTCTAATAAGTTTAATAATTTGAGCTTGGATTGTAACATCAAGAGCTGTTGTAGGTTCATCACAAATTAAAATCTTTGGTTGGCAAGAAAGTGCGATAGCAATGACGATTCTTTGTCTCATACCACCACTATATTGGAATGGATAATCATAGAATCTATGCTCAGGATCAGGGATTCCAACCTTTCTCATGATATCAATTGCACGTTCTTTGGCTTCTGATGCAGAACAACGTTGATGTTTTAAAATGACTGATGTAATTTGCTTACCAATTGTTAAAATTGGATTTAAAGAAGTCATAGGATCTTGGAAAACTGTAGCAATCTTACAACCTCTTATTTTTTGCCAGTCACGAGAAAATTTAACTCTAGCACAATCTACAACAGTCCATCCATCATATGAACCGTCTTCATTTGTTGATTTATATTCAACTCTAAAAGTATTTCTGAAATAAATCTTATCAAGTTGTTTTGGATTGTTAATGTCTTTCCCTCTGTTCATGAAATCTTTAAAGTCTCTTAATAAACCACGAATAAGTTTAAATTGAATTTTATAATTAAATCTACAGATTGCTAAAACAACTTCTTTTGCTCTTAAATCATTTCTTCTAAGAAGCTCTTCGCTCAAATCTTGTGTTTTTAATTCTTCAATTTTTTGCTTTCTTTCTAATTTTAAAGCTTGGATTTCATTTTTAGTTTTTGTATCTAATCCATTTTCATGAGCAGTTTTCTTTTTTTCTGACTCAATTATTTTTATTTCACGATAAATATCAGATTTTTCTTTTTTAAGAGATTTAACTTTTTGCCTATATTCATAGATTTTTTCGCGATCTTCTTTCACTCTAAAATTCAAAACTTGAAGAGTATTTGTATCTTCATTTAATTGATCATCGATTTGTTTTAATCTAGCATCATATTTCTCTTTTTCTTGTTTTGTAATTTTAGTGGCTTTTAAATATTCTTCTTCTAAACCTTGAATTTTATAATAATAATCACTTGTTAGTTCTAAAAGTGTAAATTCATTTAATTTTTTAAAGAATAAAGCTTCAATTCTTTTATTGTGTTTTGTGTTTGGAGCAACAGTTTTAGATAATTCTTCATCGTAAAATTTAATTTTTCCATGTGCAATAACACCATTTGAATCAAGCATTCCAGCAAATGTTTTTGTGAAAACACTCTTACCACTTCCAGATTCACCAACAATTGCAATTGATTCTCCATCATAAATTTCAAGAGAAATGTCTCTAATAGCATTCAAGACTCTACCACGAACATTGAATTGAACATCGAGGTGTCTTACTTCTAATAATAATTTTCTTTTATTTTCCATAATTTTCACCTCATAAGTGTGTTCTTGGGTCACATGCATCAGCTAAATTTTGACCTAAAACATATAAAACGATTGTAATAATTGATGAAATAACAACTGGAGGCCAGAAACTCCATGGATAAATCATAAAACTATTTTGAGCCACGCTAATCATACGACCAAGGGATGCTGTTTGAGCACTTAAGCCAATACCAATATAACTTAAGAAAACTTCCATTGAGATATAACTTGGCAATTCAGTAGCTAAAATTGTCATAATAACCGAGGTTAAATAAGGCATAATATTATGTCCTACCACTCTATAAAATGGTGAGCCTAAACATCTAGAAGCAAGATTATATTCTCTATCTCTAATAACTAAAACTTGAGTTCTAAAGAAATATGCAATTCCAACCCATCCTGTAATAGTAAGAGCAAAAACAAAACTTCCAAATCCGCTTCCTATGATATAAACAAGCACTGAAATAAGTAAAATATATGGAACATTAGCAATGATGTTATAAAAGAAATTTAAGATCATATCAAGAGTCTTTGAATAACCCCAGACAGCTCCAATTAAAACTCCTAGTACCATGTTTATAGCTGCACAAATTACTGCAAGTAAGATTGATGTTCTAGCGCTTGCCCAAATTCCATACCAAATAGAATTTCCAAAAGAACCAGTTCCTAAAATCCACTTAAAATCAAAGCCCATTTGAGCTATAGCTTCAGAAGGAGACAAATTACCTATGCCAAGTAAAATATTTTCATATTCATCATAAGGATGAATCATAGGATAAATAATTGACATAAGTAAGATAATGATGAGTAAAATTGACATTACCCAACTTGATTTTCTTTTGAAGAAAATTCTTAAAACTGAACGCCAATATGAATATCTTGGAGCTGTAATTTTTTCACTTTCAAGAGTATTATTATCAACAAAAACAAATAAATTATCATCTGCTTGTGTTTTAAATTCTTCCACATTTACAGGAATCTTAACATTTTCCATTGTTATCTACCTCCTGAAAGCGAAATTCTTGGGTCATATTTTGTAAGCAAAATATCACCTAAAATTAACGAAATAATTGATAAAGCTGTATAGAAAACAGTACAAGCAACAATAACACCATTATCATAACTTGTAACAGCGTTAGTCAATAAATTACCAACACCACTAATTCCATAAACTCTTTCTGTAATAATAGCTCCAGTTAATGCACCAAGTATTGTTCCAGGAATCCCGTGTACAATATAAATAAATGCATTTCTAGCGATATGAGTCGAGAAAACTTCCCTTTCACTTAAACCTTGTGATTTAGCAAATTTAACATAATCACTATTTTGTTGGTCGATGACATATCTTCTCATCCACTTCATTAAACTTCCAATTGAAGGTAATGCAAGTGATAAAATAGGTAAAATATAAGCTAAAACTTTAATTTCAGCGTTTGCATATTTATAAGGTAAGCCAAATAAACCTGTACCAATTGCTGAGAACATAAATATGTAAGCTAAACTTGGTAAGGCCATAATAAGAATGATATATACATTACCGATTTTATCGGCAATTTTGTCTTTCTTACGAGCCATTAAAACACCAAGTGGCAAGCCAAATAAATAGGCCAAAATACTTGCGATAATACCCATAATAAATGAGTTTCCAAGCATTGTTAAACCATCACCATTTGTTTTACAAATTGTATAGCGATCATTAAACATTGTTAATTCAGCAAGAGTTAATTCGCCACTATTATAAGTTGCAGTATGAAAATCATAACCAATTTTATGTGTAATTCCGGTTCCTAAATCAATAGGATATTCTTGTTCAGTTTTAACAATTTCCCCTTGTGAATTGACCATAACATCTGCAACATCTGAACCAATATATTCTGCATTAGAAATTCCTAAATGGAAATGAAATAAATTTTGATGTATAAAAGGAAATTTGTTATCAAAATAAATTAAATATTTATGAGTAGTACCACTTCCTACAAGAGCTGGCATATTACTTCTTTTATCCCATTCCCATCTAATATAACGGTCTGTCAAATTAGGATCATCAACATCATAAATTGTTTCAAAAGTGAACATTTTGCTAAAATAGGTGAAAATTCTAACAAATACATTGATGTCCTTTGTAGCATATAAATATGCGCTTGAAATTAATTTTGAACCGCTTGTAATTTGAGGTAGATAATTAACTTTGTAGCCATCTTTCAAATACTTCATTTTAAATTCAGCTAAATCAGCATTTTCTTCCCGTGATGTTGTTTTAATAGCAGCAATCGCTGCTTGATATTGAGCATTAGAAATATAAGCTTCGCCATCAGTTTCTTGATATTTAGTTTTCAAATAATCGGTAGCTTCTTCTAAAGTTAAATAACCATATTCTTCATATTTCCTTTGTTCGTACATGGTTTTTTCATTGTTAGAATATTTCTTCCACGCACCATCACTTTGGAAAATCATCGTTCTATCAATTAGTGAATAAGTAAGTACCATTACTGTCCCTACAACGATAAAAAAGGATACAAGAGACAAAAGAATTCTTTTTAACATGTACATTTTCATCTTTTTATTCCTCCTTTTTGTTAAAAGTTAATAAAAGTTTAGGAGGTATTATCAAAATACCTCCTAAATTTAATTTTATCAAATTTTCAAATATTACTTAACACTTGCTTTAATTTGAACAATGTTCTTAAGCATATCTGCACAAACACCCCAGTTAACATGTGGTACTGATCTTGGAGCAACACGCGTAATTGCATAGTTACCACCTTCTGTTGTATTTGGCATAATGATAGCTTTGTCTAACAATTCAGCTTCAGCTTTAGCATATTTAACAAGTCTTTGGCTGTCATTTGTTTCAGCTGCTGCTACATCCATTAAGTCTTCAAAAGTTCCTAAATTTCTTTCATAAACATCGACATCAGCTTCTCTTCCATATGTTCCTGCAGCTGGAGCTTCTGGAGCTTCTTCACCGCCGAAAATTTTATTTAAACCAATTGTTGTGAGCATATCACCGGCTCTTCTAAATGTATCAAGATATGTAGAACCATCGTTGAAGTCTGGACCCCAACCTGAACCATAATAGAAATCATTGTTCAAGTCTTCGCCACTATCTGCGTAATATCCTGAATAGTAATAATCTGCAGTTGTATTTGCTTCGATTAATTGTAATTTAACTAAACCATTTGAACCTTCATCCATAAGTTGTTGCAAAGCCTTGTGATCTGCTGTTTGACCAACACTTGGTGCATAGTAAACGTTATCAAGTTTAATAACATCATTTGGACCTAAGCCTAATTCTTGTTTTGCTTTTGCAAAACATTCTTGAGCATAAGCCTTATCAAACCATCCATCTTGACCATCTTCAACTTTAATGTGAGCTTCTTTTTCATCTAAGAATTTTTGTAAAATTTCACCATATGTTGATTTAGCTGGGAATTCATAGGTTTTGCCATCTTCTGTGAAACTGACGGCACTTTCAATTGCAGTAAAATCAGGTTTAATATAAGTATTTCTTAAATTAAATGCTGCAACTTCTTTATCTCTTGAAACTTCATTCCATTTAACTCTATCAATACAATGTAATAATCCTCTACGGAAGTTAAGGTTGTTTGCTGCTCTATGAGCTAAAATCTTTTCTGCTTCTGTTAATTTAGATACTGCACCACCAACTTCAAATGTTCCTCTATTTAAGTTTAATCCACCAAAATATGTTGTAGCTGTTGTATCTGTAACATATTTATAATCATCAAATAGTTTATCTTTTTTAGCTAATGCTAATGTGCCTGTTGAAACAGCTAAACCAGTTCCTGCATAAATGCCATTTTTAACATCAGTATATGTTTGTGCTGGGTTTGATCCGTCATCATAAACCCAAACAAGTCTATCAACTGTTGTATGTTCATTGTCCCAATATAATTCATTTCTTTGAGCAACAATCATTGTTTTGACTGTTCCATCAACTGTTGTTGGATAGAATGGGCCATTATAAACATTGTTACCTGTATCTGTTGATTTATTAATATCTTCGCCTTTTGACTCAAATTGGCTTTGGCAAACTGGCATAAATGTATTGTATGTTAATCTTGAAAGGAAGAATGATTCAGGTTTGACAAGTTCAATTTCAAGTGTGTAATCATCTTTAGCTTTAATGCCAACTTGTGAAAATTCAACTTCGCCATCTTCATACTCTATAACGTTTTTAACAACGCCTTCTGCAAGATATGAGACATAGCCGGCATCAACGGCTCTCTTTAACCCTAAGACAAAGTCTCCTGCTTTGACATCGGCGACTGCAGCGCCTTGGTTTGTAACCCACTTCATTCCTTTTCTAATATGGAATGTATATTTTGTTTGAGTCGAATCAAGTTCCCAACTTTCAGCACATGCAGGTTGCATTCTGCCTAAATTATCATATTGAACTAATCCTTCAATAAAGTTACAAAGATAGGCTGAATCTGATTGTCTATAAGTTTGAGTTGGATCAAGATTTTTAATTTCTGTTGAATAAGTTGTACGATATTCATCAGTCTTTAAAGTGTAGCCCTTATCAGTTAAATATTTAGCTGGATTATAAGATTTTGAACTATCTTTAAATGCTGCTTCCCATTGTTCAAGCATTTCTGCTCTTTCTTTGGATGTAATGAATGGGTTGTCATTACCTCTAGGTCCTCCACAGCTTGTAGCACCTAAAACTGCACCAGCTGTAAGTAACATAACTCCAAGTGATTTAAATTTCATATTTAATACCTCCTAACAAACGTTCGAGGTTTCTCAGACGAGCAAATTTTCGAACATTTATGGCTTAAATATTAAAATTGTTTTAAAAAATTGAAAAAATGATTAGAAAATCTTAATACTGTCTTAATAAATTATATGAATTTTAAAATGTAAGGGCTTACATTTTTGGCTATTAAACTGAAAAATATTTTGATTTGTTAATGTATCTCATAATATAAAAAAGAGAATTTTTTCAAATTCTCCTTCTTATATTTATTTATGTATGAAAATTAATTAAATTTTCTAATTTCTCTTTCGATGAGCTCAACAAATTGCTCATCTTTAGCAAATTTCTTTTGCCATAATCTTAAGATTTTAATTGCTTCATCTTTTGAACCACCAAGTCTATAAACCATTTTTGCATAATTTAAGACATCAGCGTATTTAACAGCAATTGTTCCATTTAACGCTTCATTTATTTTTGCTTCAACGATATCTTTTAAAGTCGCTTTATCAACTGATTTAAATTGATTAAGATATTTTGAAATAAACGTTAAAGCATATTTGCCATTAAATTTACGATCAATAATCTTAAGAGCTAAGCCATCAAATCCTTCAGAAAGTAAGATTCTAACTGCTTCTGTATCTTTTAAATCTAAATATGAAGCGAGAACTTCTTTTTCATAATCTTCTTTTGAAAGTAATGCTTTTAATTGCTCTAAGATTTCAAGTTTTGGCTCGAGCTTAAATGCAGCTTTAATATTTTTAACTGCTTCTTCATTAAATCCTTCAGCAGCATTAAGTTCTGCTTCTTTTAAGAGTAAGCTTGAATCATCAAATCTAAAATCAAATTCATTTTCAAGTTTGATTAAAGATTTATCGATTAAAACAAGAGCTTCTTTATTTTGACCTTTTGAAGTAAGTTCATCAACTTTAGCAAATAAGAATGCAGGTAAGAATGGGTATTCATTAACTAAAGCTTCATATTCTTTACTTGCTTTAACTTCTTCAGGAAGTGAATCTTCAACAAATACTTTAATTACTTCACTAGCTTTTACTAAATCAGTCTTTGGAACTGAGCCTAAGAATGATTTAATATCTTTAATTTTTTCAAGTGAGAATTCAGGATCGTTAAATCCATAAATCATCTTTTTAACAATTAATTCTCTTTCTTTTGGAGTTGGTGCGCCTTCAAGAGCGCTTCTTAATTGTTCATAAGCAAATTTAACAAGTTCTGGATTTTCAACATATTTACTTAAGTCAACAAGTAAATTAATTATTTTTTCTCCAAATACATTAAATGTTTTTTCGCTATTCTTTAATAAATAAGCAAGTGTCTCACTAACAAGTGCGATACTTTCTTTTTTATAACCTTCATTTAAATATTCATTGACAAATGGGAATACGATTTCAATTGGAGCAAATTGAGGAACGATTTCAAATAAATATTCATCATTATCATCAACTAATCCATAGTAATTCTCATATGAATCAATAACATCTTTTGCTTTATTTCTAATATATTCTTCTTTTTCTTCTTTGGTTTTAAATGCATATCTAAATAAAACCATATGTCTATTTTCTTTTGAATCGTTTGAAATATATGAATAAAGTAATTCATTCTTTTCACTTTCATTCATTCTATCAAGAGCCCATTTGATTCTATCTTCACGATGGTTATCGTTAAGTTCGAATTTTAAACGATGATTGAGTTCGTTCTCTAAAGCAATAACTGCTGCTGCTTCATGTCTACATCTTTTCCCAAGTTGAGCTTCTAAACATGAACAATCCATTTTCTTAACTACATTATCAATAAGATTGATTTTAACTTTATAAAGATCGTTACCATAAACTGAAGCATAAAGCATGTTATCTAACATGTGAATGTTCTTAACTTTTCCTTGATTGTAACGTCTTTTACCTTTTTCAAGGACTTCCAATGAGAATACTTCTTCTTTAGTCATTATTTATTCCTCCTAAACTAAACGAAAGTAATAAAAAACAGAAACCATTTCACCGCACTAAATAAGCAGTTTAAAGTTTCTGTTCATCATCTATAGCTCTTAAAACTTGAAATTTTAAGAGTCTTTCTCCATATAAAATAAAAATTATGTTTTGACGCGCATTATTTGCGACTTTTATTTTATTCATACTATAATTTTACAATAGTTAGAATTTTTAACAAGGGGAATTATTAATTTTATCTTAATGTTTTAAAATTTCGTAAATTGAATTTATCTTTGCACCATTTCAAATTATGTAGGTGCATTTAAAATTTCAATTAACCGTGTAAATTACTAATACCAAATTTAACAATAAGTTTAATTATTGGAAAAGAAAGAAATAAAACAGAAATCAATGAGTAAGCAATGATACGCAAAATTGTTTTAAATTTTCTATTTTTCATATTAGTACCATACCTCGCTTAAATTTTACAACAGACAGCATTCAAATAGTATTTATAATTCAAAACATTTTACGAATATTTTACAAAATAAAAATTCAATATTCAGAATAATCAAAAATCTTTTCACACATTGATTTATAGGAGATATTTAGATTGTATTCGATTATTTTATTGCTTTTATTAACTATTTCTTTGCGATAATCATTAATTATTGTTTAATTTTATAAAAATAAAATTCTCCTTTAAAATAAAAATAAGATATCAAATATTCTTCTCTTGGTGTAGTCATACCATAAAGCTTTTGGGTTTCTCCTTCTTTGATTTCTTCACATTCTCGAAAGAAGACATCATTAATAAATAATCTTTTATTATAGTAATATTTCGGACCATTTAAATCATAATCAATAATCAATGTTTTTTCAGGATATTCCTTTAAGAGAGAAATTTTTTTAAGTTCTAAATCAAATATATAAAAATAAGATTTGCCAAAACCACATACGCAATGGTATCCACCTCTGTTT
>AUXO014856727.1_pt1 | contig 14850 bp, 9 predicted proteins | sample 768731 | NCBI WGS metagenome assembly AUXO01 (sample SAMN02715735, study PRJNA202380) | gut metagenome | biome: sheep rumen | host: Ovis aries | place: New Zealand: Palmerston North | reverse complement strand
GATGTTTTACCCGGAACAATTGTTGTATCACCACAATAATCTGTCAAACAAGCCATAATTTTTTGACGACACGCCGTATCAACATCAGGTTGTGTAATCATAAAATATGTGTTGCGTTGATTTTGAATATAAGCATTCACAGTGCCCTTTTGTCCACGAGAACCAGCAGTAGAAACCCCAGCTGAATTCGTATAAATCGTCGCACGCGCCGTATCATTTGCAGTTGTTCCAGCAGACACAGCCATTGCTGAATTCCCAAGCAAACAAGCGCCTATAAATCCAAAAGCCATCAAAAATTTATTCATGGAATATCCCTCTCGTTGAGAATATTTTAACACAATGACAAACAAAACGCAATAAAACTTTTGATATAAAAACACAAAAAAGTTGATTTAGACAAATAAATTGATATATTTTAAGTATGGCTGTTATAAACAACGATTTATTACAACAAATTTCAGACGACATTTCTGCCGTCAGGGGGTTTCTTTGACCCTATCAAATTACAATCAGAGATAGATAAATTAACAGAAATTACAAATCAACCTGATTTGTGGGACAAACCAGATTATGCCCGTGGAATTCTGCAAAAAAAATCCAATCTTGAAAAACAATTAAATGAATTAAAATCTCTTGAATCAGAATATAAAAATCTGGTCGAATTATACGAAATGTCGCCGGAAGATTCTGATATCATTTCCGCTATTGAAAAATTATCAGAATCTGCACACAAGGCTAAATTTATAACACTGTTTCGCGATCCGGCTGATAATAATGGCGCATTTTTATTTATTCAATCTGGCGCAGGCGGAACCGAAGCACAAGATTGGGCACAAATGTTGTCCCGTATGTACACACGTTGGTGCGAAAGACACAATTTTAACATTGAAACAGTTGAAGAACACGAAGGCGATGTTGCCGGTATCAAAAGCATCACTTTCAGAATATCTGGCGAACGCGCATATGGTTGGTTAAAGAACGAAATTGGTGTACACAGATTGGTTCGTATATCACCTTTCAATGCAAATGGCAAACGTCAAACCAGTTTTGCATCGGTTGATGTATGGCCTGACATAGATGATTCTATTGAAATAGAAATAAACGAAAAAGATTTAAGAATTGATACATATCGTGCCAGTGGTGCTGGTGGGCAACATGTTAATAAAACCGACAGTGCTGTTCGTATAACACACATTCCAACCAACACGGTTGTAACATGCCAAAACGAACGCAGTCAGATTCAAAACAAAGAAATGGCTATGAAAATGCTGCGTTCTAAATTATATGAACTCGAAATGGAAAAACGCGCAGCAGAAGAAGATGCAGCCAAGGCTTTACAGAAAAAAATTGAATGGGGCAGTCAAATTCGCAACTATGTACTATACCCTTACCAATTGGTAAAAGATGTTCGAACAAATGTAGAAAAAACAGATTCTGCAGCAGTTCTGGACGGCGATTTAGACGATTTTATGCTTGCAATGTTGGTGATATAACATGAATGAAAAACAACTGAAAGATATTGAAAATATAAAAGAATTATTTCGAGGAAATATCAAGATTGAATTGCCTGAATTTCCTGGCGAGGTTCATGATATTTATATTGTAACAACAGAATCTAATAAAATTGTTTTCAGATTTTCAGACCAAAAAAACGCGTTAAAAAATGCTCATACCAGTCGCATTTTGCGTAAATATGGAATTCCTGTTCCAGAAGTGGCCGCATACAGAATTGCTGACAAAAAAAATTCTTATGTCGAAGTATATTCTTTTCTAGAAGGCAAAACATTATATGAAAGAAATTTGAACGGTATTTCCAAAGAAAAAATTAAAGATATTTATAAACAATTATATGAAATTTGTCTTAAAATGGCCAAAATACCTGTCAAAGAAATTCGCTATGATTATAACAATGCCGAATTTGATTTTCAAATCAAGAAAAAGGATTTGTTTTTCAGCGCTATGAATATGGCGCCATTGGTCGTTGGACATGATGATTTACACGACAAAAATATATTGTTAGATGAAAACGATAATATCTGCGCAATACTTGATTTAGACGCCATAAGATTAAAACCACTTGTTATATTTTTGATGAGAATGGCTGATGAATGGAAAAAATATGGTTTTGATATAGATTCAATTAAAGAACTGGCGCCAGAATTATATCACAATGGCAAATTACCAAACATAAAAAAGCAAGTAAAAATATACGAAACTTTGCGTAATATTTTTCATGGCAATTTTTCACAAATGTTGAAAAAACGGGATAAATAGTTTAAAATATTCACATATGCACCCATAGCATAACTGGATAATGCATTGCCCTCCGAAGGCAAAGATTGTGCGTTCGACTCGCACTGGGTGCACCAAAAATAAAACCGCCAATTTGGCGGTTATTTTATTATTTTGTGTTTTGTTCTTTTACAATAAATGATACAGGAACAGCACCATGATAAACATCTAATATAACACGGGACAATTCAGGGTTATTTATCAAATGAGATTCAATAATCACCATTGCCTGTTGCAAGGCCTTATCACGATTTTTTAAATCCCCTATTTCGCCTTTGTAAATTTTATCATATTTATATTCCGAAACAGCATTAGCTATATTCCATAATTTTTGTGTATCTTTTTCAGACATATTTGCAATCAACAAAGTATATATTACACGTGCCAATTCTGGGTTGCATTGTTTCAAAGTTTCTTCGCTTAATTCAGGGTGCATTTTTTTCATTTCTGAAAACAAACGAACAGATAAACGGCTATAAAATTTATCTACCGCAACTTCTTGATTTGTTTGTTTTATTGCACCAACAGATAAAGCACCCAAACCCATACTGGATAAAACCACCGCAACAATAGACGCTAAATCAACAAGGTTCATAGCAACTCTTTGCTTTTTTTCTGCTATATTTTTGTGATTAAACAAATAATCAGAAAAAACACCATAATAAACACCACTGCATAACAATGTTAACAAACCGACAAAAACATAATCTCTTTTCTTAAAATTTTTTATAATTTTAAACAAAGGTTCTTTATATTTTTCTTCTGTTTTGTTTTTTGTTGGCACAAATGTTTCATTATGCAATAAATTTGTGATAAATTCTTTACGCACAGGATTATCATAATCAGATGAATGCAAAGGATAAATCAAATCATTTTCTTTGCTGAATTTATCTATTAATCTTTTTTCTTTTGTTGTGTACATTTGACATTCCTTGTTTTTTGTATAGGAATAAATGTAGCACACCAGAACCACTTGTCAAGACATTGTTAATCTGTGGTTTTTTCTTGATTTTGTCCTTAAAAAATACTACTATAATTGTGTGAAAGATAATTTAAGACATTTTTCTTGTGTCTTTATTCTGTCCCAATATGTTAAATTTGATAAATCGGGACAAAACAAGCCCACACCCAACAGATTCACTACAAATAAAGTCTTTACTTTATTCGCAATGAATTGACGGGGTGTGAAAACATTAACCTTAAGAAAGGATTTTATATGGTAAAAAAGAAAAAAGAAGAAGCTTTAGAAAATGTAAAAAAAGTTTCTAAAATTGCAGATAAACCTGCACATGAAAGTGATAAAAACGACAATAAAATGTATTTTATGGCATTGGGTGGTTTGGAACATGTTGGTCAAAATATGTATGTCTATAAATACAAAGGCAAATATTTAATCGTTGATTGCGGTATGGGTTTTTTGGAAGAAGAAATTGGTGCTGGCGATGTTCAATATTGCGACACAACATGGCTTGAAAAACATAAAAAAGATGTTGTTGCTTTCGTTATAACACACGGACACGAAGACCACATTGGCGCATTAAAATTCATATGGCCAAAGTTCAGAAAACCTATCTATTGCACCCGTTTCCCTGCTGAAATTTTACGCAGAACATTTGATGGTGTTGAAATGGATTACAACCCTGAAAAAGACATTATTGAATTTGATGCAAATGGTGCAGAACTTGATTTATCACCGTTTACAGTTGAAACTTTCCATGTTTCACATTCTATCCCAGAAGCACAAATGTTGATAATCAAAACACCTGCGGGAAAAATATTGCATACTGGGGATTGGACATTTAATGATGACAACCCTATTGAACCAACAACAGATTATAAAAGATTGGCTGAAATTGGTTCTGACCCTAAATTATTAGCATGCGTTTGTGATTCTACATCTGCGGAAAGACAAACACCACAAACAACAGAAATTCAGGTTCGTGATACATTAACTGAAATTATGAAAAAAGCCCCTGGACGCGTATTTGTCACGGGTTATTCACGCAGTCTGGCACGTATGAAAATGTTCGCAGAAGCCGCACATAACGCCGGCAGAATTGCTTGCATAAAAGAACGCAGCAATCCAAATCCTGTTCCTTATGTTGGATTACCAGAATTCCGTGAAATCGGTATTGAATACGGATATATCAACAAAGATGATGTATATTTGCACGAAGAAATAAAAGATTTACCTGCTGAAAAACAAGCTATATTTTTGACTGGTTCTCAGGGGGAAAAATACGCTATGTTGACCCGTTTATGCAACGGTCATGTAAAAGAATTGAAATTGTTGCCAACAGATACGGTTATTTTCAGTGCAATTATTATTCCAGGACGCGAACAAGATGTTTCTTTCTTGTATAACAAATTGGCACGTATGGGAATCAAAACATATACTATATTTGATACAGACCATTTACACGCATCTGGTCATGCGGGACGTCCTGAATTTGAAAGATTTTATGATATGGTTCATCCTCAGGTTTCTATCCCAATGCACGGTGAATTTATATCTGAAATGTTAAATGGTAAAATGGCAATGGAACGCGGTGGCGCAAAACATATGATGATTGTCCACAACGGCGATATTATCGCATTGAAAGACGGCGAAGAACCATATGTATGTGAATCTGTCCAAACAGGTTTTGTTGTTATGGAAGGTGAAACAGAACGCAGCGCCGACGATCAGGTTTATAAAAACCGCAGAAAGATTGCCACAAATGGTGCTATATTTGTCACATTGCCAATCGATAAACGTGGTTTCTTGAAAGGTGTTCCAGAAGTATCCAGCGCAGGTATCTTTGAAACAGATGAAACAGGATTTATGAAACGCCAAATTCAGATAGAAATAACACAGGCGATTGATAAATTAACAAAAACAGAACGCAAAAATCGTGATAATTTGCACAAAGCTGTCCAGATTGCATCTAACCGTGTAATCCGCGCATCATTGGGCGCAGATAAAAAACCACAATACAGCGTTCATTTTGTATTAAAATAATCACTATGAAAAAAACAAAAAAAGCCCCTGTTTGAACAGGGACTTTTATTATGTTTTTTTACTTGCAAGAAATATCAAATTTTTACTAACATAAAAATGTCAGCAAGAGTTTTGCTGATGGGGTGTAGTTACCCGTTTAAAGCGCGTCAAAGAGAGAAAGACGTAAAAAATCTCCAACCACTGATGGTTGGAGGGTTGTGAATAATATTAGCCCAGCTAATAAAATAAGCACACAATTTCGCTTTAAATTGTAACTAACCTCCAACCGCCCTTTTATTATAAGTGCGGTTTTTGTTATTGCTATGGGAACAAAACCATAGTAATCGAGAGAGAATATTGAAAGGGAAGGAATAAATGCCATTTTATTATATATTTGGCAAATTATTCAGGTGGCTTGCTTTTATATCAATTGCCGCCCTGCTTTCATTTAATACAATGGCTGATGACGCAGACGATTGTACCGCCCAAGGTTCTTATTATTATTGGGACGATGATAGTCAAACCTGTGAATATGATAACAACCAAGAATGTATAGATAATTATGGTGAAAATTATTACTATGACGGCGAAACATGTCAACCAGATAACAACGAAGAACAAGAATGCAATGATTTGGGTGGATACAATTATTGGGACGCAGAAAATCAAACCTGTGAATATGATTCTGAACAAGAATGCAATGACCAAGGCTCTTATTATTATTGGGACACAGAGAACCAAACCTGCGAATATGATTATGAACAAGAATGCAATGCTCAAGGTCCTTATTCTTATTGGAATGGCACAACCTGTGAATACGATTACGAACAAGAATGCAATGATCAAGATGGTTATTGGGACGGTACAGAATGTAAAGATAAAAGTTTCTGGTGCGAAACCGAATATGGTTCCAATTACTATTGGGATGGCGCCAATTGTGTGGAACATTCTTGTGATTATGGATATGAATATGACAGCGCATACGGCGAATGTATTCCACAATGTTCAGAAAATTATTATTATGACGGATCCCGCTGTGTTGATAATATCACGGGTTGTCCACAATATTCATCAGACCTTTCGTTTGATATTGATGGTGCATATCATAACACAAGCGATGGCTTATTAGATTATATTGAAATGCCATCGACAAGATTTGATTTTAACAATAATGGAACGATAGACTCAAACGAATGTTATGTTGCACGAATAAATATACAAGATGGGACGTATCTTCAAGAACATTCCCTTTCATCAGACGAAGTTGTTCAAAATGCGGGCATAAGTGTATCATTCTGTAAATATAATCCAAATACTGGTAATTATGATTTATCATGTACATATAAAGTTTCCGTATGCACCATTGATGAAACACGTAATAATTTGTTTAGTTCATCAAACAGCTTGCTGCAAACCGTTGGTGGGTGGCTAGATTTTACACAATCTGATTTGGCCCATTTTGATTCTATGTTTATTTACAGACCGTATGATAACGCAACATACGACAGATGCCACGGAACAGGTTTATCGTTTGCGTGTCCTGCCCATTCTACGACAGACCCGATTGGACCGGTTGGGGAATCTTATGGTCAATGGTTTGATTTTAATGGCGACGGCGAACAAACACTTGATGAATGCGTGGCAAGCATGGGATATTCCAATTGGCGCGCATGGACAGACAGCGTCACAGAACACGAAAATTATGAAAATTGGGTACATATTTATAAATATCTTGGCGATAATAAAGACGAACCTTTGAACAAAAACGCAATCGGTGCGAGTGCTTTTTGTAGATATAACACACAAACCGGAAATTATGATTTATCTTGCACTCAGGCTGTGAATTTGTGCGATGTAAATGAATTAATATATTTGGAATCTTTACAACCGTCCACTATTAATACACTGAATTATTTTATAGATTTAGTGGAAGATTACTATCAACAAACAATTCCACAATCTTATTACGCCAGTATGTTTAATTTAAGCGCCAATTCAATTACATTATTAGACAGATGTTCACGACCAGATGCGGTTTGTCCGGTACATTCTGCAAGTTTTGAAAACGGACCTATTGCTGAAATGGCTGGGTATGGTGTCGATTTTAATGATAACGGTGAAATTACATTAGACGAATGTATTGCGGGTCGTGTGTACGGTTCAATTGGGGTTGATTCTCTGCCTATTATTGTCGAACAATTGCAGTTTTCAAATTTTGAAACATTGTATAACCTTGCAACTGCACAAAACACATTTGATGGGGAAAATACACTTAATCAAGAAACTGCTCTGAGTATTGCTTTCTGTAAATATGATACAACAACTGGTAATTACGATGGTAATTGCACCCCTGCGATTTCAGCGTTTTGCAGCATGGACGATATTTACGGATTAAATGGAACAAATTTTCAAACAAGAACCACTTTCCCATATATGCTGTCAATGGCTGAAAATTATACGGGCAACACCATACCAAAATCTATGTATTCAAATATATTTACAGATTCAGCAGCAGCAATTTCATATTTAAACATATGCCCTGCGTGTCCTTTCGGCAGTCACGACGATTTTCCTGGTGATTGTGCAATGCATGATTACCAATCGTGTTCTGTGGGTCAGTATTTATATGTTGATGCAGAAAACGAAATAGCAGAATGCAAAATATGTGAAAAAGGTTATTATTGTCCGTACGGACAAGATTATGACATAGTTTCCGGCACACAGGGAATCGAACAATGTCCACAAGACACTGTGTCAATTGCGGGGGCAACGACATATGAACAATGTGAAGCTTGTGAAACCGGATACCACATAGAAGATTTTGCATGTACACCGAATGTTATTTCTGTTATTTGGGACAATATTGACCCTGAATATGCCGGACAAAACAACGAAAATACCATAACATATGGCAGTGATATTAATACCCCATTCAAAGCCCTGCACCAAAAAGGTAAAAATTTCATAGGCTGGATGTTTCAATATGACCAATAAACATTTATCAAATTTTATTTTGTAAAACACGCAAAAACACTTGATTTTTCTGAAATTATATTATAATATTAGCCTCGCTGAGTAGTCAGAACTGAATAACCAATGGTGTCTTTTGGTCCCATTTGGAATAAGGATTCTGTCAAATGTTCGGCACAAGAAAAACCAAAATAAAAGGATAATATTATGGCAAGAGCTGGTGCAAAACGTAGCACACGTAAATTAAAGATTGGACGTTCATTGGGCGTAAATCTTTGGGGTCAGGCTAAATCCCCATTTAATAAACGCAAATATAAACCTGGTCAACATGGACCAACATCTCGTGGTTCATCTTCATCTGATTACGCAAAACAGATGCGCGCAAAACAGACTTTGAAGGGCTATTATGGTAATATTGGCGAAAAGAAATTCCATAAATACTATGCAGAAGCAGAAAATATGAAAGGTGACGCACCTGAAAACTTGATTGGTTTGTTGGAAAGACGTTTGGACGCAGTTGTATATCGTTCAAAATTGGCTCCAACAGTGTTCTCTGCACGCCAATTGGTAAGCCACGGTCATATTTATGTAAATGGTAAACGTGTTAAAATTGCTTCTTATCGCGTAAACCCAGGCGATGTTATCACCGTCAGCGAAAAAGCAAAACAAATGCCTTTGGTCGTTTTGGCCTTGGAATCTGGCGAACGCAACTTCCCAGATTATATCACAGTAGATAGCGCTAATTTCACAGCAACATTTACTCGTGTTCCAGCATTTGAAGACGTTCCATATCCTGTACAAATGCAACCAGAATTGGTCGTCGAATTTTATTCTCGTTAATACTGACGGGAACAATAAAATTAAGCCACCCTTTCTGGGTGGCTTTTTTGTTGCGAAATCTTGCTTTTGTAATACTATTGTGATATTATTTATTTAATAAAAAAGGTATGTTTTATGAATGACAAAATTGTTTTAACTGGAATCAAACCAACAGGCACCCCTCACATTGGAAATTATTTGGGTGCACTGAAGCCATTGATTGAATTATCTCAAAATCATAAAACAATTATGTTTATTGCTGATTTACACGCATTAAACACTATAAAAGATGCCAAGTCTTTAAAACAACACACATACGAAATCGCAGCATTATTAATTGCAATGGGGTTGAATCTGGAAAATGCTATTTTGTTTCGTCAATCTGACATAGATGAAATTTACAAATTATCTAATTTCTTGATGAATGTTACACCAAAAGGTTTGATGAACCGTGCACATTCTTACAAGGCTGTGGTTGAAAAAAACACAGAATTGGGTGTTGATGTTGATGCGGGTGTAAACATGGGATTATATACCTACCCTGTGTTGATGGCTGCTGATATATTGCTTTATAACAGTGATATTGTTCCGGTTGGCAAAGACCAAAAACAACATGTTGAATTTGCACGTGATATCGCGGGATATTTCAATAACACTTACGGTGAAACATTTAAAATGCCAGAACCAGTTATTGGTGAAGACATTGGTTTAATACCGGGTCTGGACGGCAGAAAAATGAGCAAATCTTATGACAACACAATTCCTTTGTTCGCACCAAGCAACGAATTAAAGAAAAAGGTTATGCGCATAATCACAGATTCTAAAACACCAGAAGAACCAAAAAATCCTGATGAATCAACGATATTCCAATTGTATAAACAATTTGCATCTGAATCTGAAACAGCGGCATTCAGAAAAATGTTTTTAGATGGTGGTATGGGTTATGGCACTGCAAAAACAATGTTATTTGAAAAAATAGATTCTGTATTGTCCAAACCACGCGCAGAATACGAACGTTTATTAAACAACAAACAAGAAATAGATGCAATCTTGCAATCTGGTGCGGATATTGCACATAAAATTGCGTCTCGTACAATTGAAAAAGTAAAAAAGAAAATGTTGGGCTAAACCAATAAAATCGGAGAGAGATTATGAAACAAACAACAACAAATCAAACTATTGTTATTGCCGGTATAACTGCTGTGTTATTGGCAATATTTTGCAACATCGATAAAACAAAATCAGAAACACCAAAAATAGATGTTGTTGGCGAATGTTTAACATCTGTCCCGAAAGATAAAACTGCAATTACTCTGCGTGTTGTTGCTATGGATAAAAACCCTGCCAAATCTATGCAAATTGCAACATCAAAAATGAATGCAATTACTGAATATTTGAAAGAACAAGATGTTCAAATGCAAACTGCGAATTTTAATTCGTATGAAAAAACAAAATGGGACAGCGAAAAACAAGAATCTATTGTCTTAGGCACAGAAACAAGTATTTCTGTCGAAATATCATCTGATAAAACAGAAACAATTGAAAATTTATTGAATAAATTTGCAGGCGAAGAAAATGTTTATACTGAAAATCTGCGTTTATTCACAAGCAAAGAAAAAATTAAACCTGTACTTGAAAAATGTTTATCAGTTGCCGTTGAAAACGCACGTGAACGCGCAAACGCATTGGTTTCATCTGATAAAAAGCGTGCTGGTAAATTATTATCAGTATCTTATAACAATGTGTCTTATGGTGAACGCGATTATACAAATTTCCGTTTGATGTCTGCAAAAGCGGTTGCAGGAACATCTTTTGACACATCTGGCAGTATTGTCAGCAAAGACACAGAAATAACCGTTTCTGTATCTGCAACATTTGAGATTAAATAAAAAAATGAACGAAATTATTGCTGAATTTACAGATTATTTGTTGAATACAAAAAACTATTCAACACATACTGTTTCTGCATATGAAACCGACATATTAGATTTCGTAAATTTTTATAAAAGATTCAATGATGGCGACACCACCCTGATTGATATTGCAGGGGCAGACACCATATCTTTTCGTTCGTGGTTGGCAGACCGTGCCCGTCGCAATTTAAGTCATAAATCAACCGCACGCGCATTGTCATCACTGCGAACGTTTTATAAATATCTGGGGCGGTACAAAAACATTCAAAACGATGCTATTGGTTTAATATCTTCGCCAAAGGTTCCACGCAAATTGTCCAAGGCAATTGAAACCACAGATGTTGCAGATATGCACACCGCTATCAAAGAAATAGATGCAAACGACCCATGGATTGGTGCACGCGATTGGGCGCTGGTTGTGTTAATATTTGGATGCGGTTTGCGTATAAGTGAAGCTTTATCATTAAAAAACAGCGATGTTGCAAACAACCCTACTTCATTACACATCGTTGGTAAAGGTAACAAAGAACGCATTGTTCCGGTGTTGCCTGCCGTAAATGAAGCAATTCAAAAATACATAAAAATTCGCCCATTTGGACATGATTCAAACGCCCCATTGTTTCGCAGTGTTCGCGGGCTGCCTATGTCATCGCGTATGGCAGAAAAAGTTATTGAAAAATTGCGTCATTATTTGCAATTACCTGATTATGTAACACCGCACGCTTTGCGACATACTTTCGCAACTGCATTATTGGCGGGTGGTGCAGATTTACGCTCTTTACAGGAACTATTGGGACATTCTTCCCTGTCAACAACACAATTGTACACGAAAGTAAATATGGCAGAAATAATGGATGCATATAACCACGCCCATCCTATGTCCGCAGAGAAATAAAAAACTTGCTTAAAATTTCCATTTTTTCTAACATAAAAATGTTAGAAAGGAAGAGATTTAATTTTGCATAAAAAACCGTCGTTTTTTTGCAGTTTTTTTGTCATACGGATTTTATCCGTATTGTTCGTGTCGCTCTGTTCTTTAAACGCAAACGCAATAACAATAGATTCTGGTAAATATATTGTTTCAGAACCTTTGCCAACATGGGTTGATGTGAACGCAGATGCGCCGAACAATGAATCTTCTATTCAATATCACGGATATAACAATAATCAGGCATCTGAAAACATTCCTGAAAATTCTTTCTATACAATATTTGATTACGGTAAAATATACGGTGATTCTGCATGTTTAACTTACGGTTCGTGGGGCGATGTTTCAGATGAAGATTTTGATCGTGGCAATGTTGGTAATGGGTATCTTTGTTGGTGCAGATTAAACGGTGAAAACGACCCAAATAACAATTATTCATATAAATCAAAATGGGTTGCGCGTGGTGCAATTGATAATAATCAACCATGTTGGGAAAATTGCGCACACGATTGCGCACAATTAGCGGGACATGTTTACAGATGGCCAGACAATTCGATAAAAGAAAACTTGTTTAATACTGCGATTTTAAGAACGGCTGATTGCCCTGCTGATTCATATTGTCCGGGTGGCGACATAGAATCTGGGACAAATGGTTTATATCAATGTCCTGAAAATTCACACAGCGAAAGCGGTTCATCTTCATGCGTATGCGATACCAAATATGAAACTGCAAATGGTGCGGGTGCAACAATTGAAAATCCATGTATAAGAAAGACGGGACCTGATTCTTGTGATGCAGAAACAGAATATTGGGACACAACAACCCAAACATGTATAACCAGAAATTATTCATGCTCTATTATATTACAGCCGGGACAATATATTCCACCGGTGTATGATATATCTGGAACGGGTTATAAATGCCATAAATCACGCAGTGTCACATTCTGTGATGACGACAGTTTAATTGAAAACAAACCTGAAAATTCATGGTTGGTTCATTTTGGTTCTGACCCACAAATAAATTTCAGTGGTCGTTCCGCGTGCAGTGACATTGGCGGTTCTTACAAAGAATTATCCGATGTTCAATTTGATTCAGACACAATTTATGGTTCAAATTGTTGGTGTAATATGACCGATATATTTGGTTCTACAAAATGGATTTTATCTGGAACATTTGAAAATGGGGATATTTGCGGAAATGAATGTGCGGGTAATTGTGGTGACCATTTTTCATGGGATAATGATTTCAAGACAACTTTGATGTCCACCATCACAACACCAGAACCAACAAATTGCCCTGCGAATTCATTTTGTCGTGGTGGCGAATACAGTTGTTTAGACACAACAACATCTATTGAAAAATGCCCAACCGAATACCCAAATTCTGACGAAGGTGCAACAGATAAAACAAAATGTTATGCAACATTGACATTTGTCACAAATGGTGGCTCTGCGGTGGCGGTGCAAAAAATTTATTATTCAGACGCAAATGCCGGCGGATATACATTGAACACAATACCAACAACAACCAGACAAAATTCTGATTTTATTGGTTGGTATGATAACACTGGTTTCAGCGGTGAACCAATAACAACATCCACCCAATTTTCAGGCAACAAAACATTATACGCAAAATGGAAAACAAACATATACACAATCAAATATGTTGATGAAAATGGACAAGCACTGACAACAACAAACCCAACACAATGGGTTGTTGGCGAAACACAACCATTTGATTTAACCGACCCAACATTATCGGAAAATCTATCTTTCTATGCGTGGTTTAATGATAAAAACGGATTTAATATAAACACTTCTTCAAACCGTATTACAACATTGACGCTTGATTTATTACAGAATCTATCCAATGGTTCTAATACGGTTACAATATACGGTCATACATATCCAAATTCAGCATTCTGGATGACAACAACACCAATGAATGCGGGGGAAAAATTCGCATTTTATGTATCAAACTATACAGGAACAGTATATATAGATTGGGGCGACGGAACGATTGATATCGCATCTGCTTCAAGCGAATATCAACAACACACTTATGCAAATGCAGGAACATACAGAATTGGTATGTCTTCTAAAAATATGACTAATTATGACACAAACGATACGGTAAATGATGATTGCGGTGGAAACTATCATCCTACTTTTTGGTTTGGTAATAGCTGGCTCAAAGCTGAATCTAACAACGCAACGCGCGACAAATTAAAACGAATAGAAGGCAATTTAAGCGCTGTATTTCCAACTGCCCCGAACGGCACACAACCAACATTTATTGCTGCTTTTGAAAACTGTACAAATTTAGAGGGACCAATTCCACCAGAATTATTTGCAAACATAACTGGTCAACCAAGAAAAAGTATGTTTAACCAATCATTCTATGGTTGTACAAAATTATCTGGGGAAATACCACAAAACCTGTTTAGTGGTTTAAATGGAAATTATACAGATGCTTTGTTTGCATTGACATTTGGTGCCACCAATTTATCTGGAAATTTGCCAGCAGATATAACCGACACTGAAAACAACAAAAAATATAGTGGTTTATTTGGTAAATTATCTGGTGCACCACAAAAATGTATGTTTAACAGGACATTTTATAATAATCCAAATATAACAGGTCAAATTCCAGAAAACCTGTTTGGAAATCTAAATGGAGCTCCTGCCCCTTATATGTTTACATCAACCTTTTATGGATGTTCTGGGCTATCAGGTTCAATTCCAGAAAACCTGTTTGGAAACATAAACGGGACACCTGCAACTTATATGTTTACATCAACATTTTATGGATGTTCCGGGCTATCAGGTTCAATTCCAGAAAATCTGTTTGGAAATATAAACGGAGCACCTGCCCCTTATATGTTTTCATCAACATTTAATGGGTGTTCTGGGCTGACAGGTTCAATACCACAAAATTTGTTTGG
>AUXO014342734.1_pt1 | contig 14850 bp, 18 predicted proteins | sample 768731 | NCBI WGS metagenome assembly AUXO01 (sample SAMN02715735, study PRJNA202380) | gut metagenome | biome: sheep rumen | host: Ovis aries | place: New Zealand: Palmerston North | reverse complement strand
ACATTAATAAAATTACAATCATCAACCGTATGTAGTGTGCTGTCTAAAAATGTACCAGATAATTCTGTAAATTTTAAGTCTTGATATAATGGACCCCTTGTTTTTATTTGAAAGTAATGTTCATTACCTTCGTCTGTGATATAAGAACCGCCGTGAACAAACCATTCGAAAGTATCAAATTCATCATTAATATTTTGTGACCAAACATTTACTCTATAAAATGTATCTGAATACATTAAATTATTTACAGTTGCTGCTGTCTCAGCTTCGTTTTGTAATTTTTGTTCAAAAATAATATTACCATCAATATCATAAACTGTAACATAATTTTCAAAATCTGGTAACAAATAAGGAAAATTAAGATCTAAAATATATTCTGAAAATAAAGTCTTTTTATTTATATTTCTTACATGTCCAGCGAGTGTTGATAATCCATCTCCAGCTGGCACTTCTTCGCCTTGTTCTCTTAAGGCATCTTTTATATCATCTGTATAAGTTACAACATAATTTACATTTTCTATTAAAGTATTCATTATAATGCCCCCTCAAGAATTGTGTTTGCTTGGCCAACTGTATTTTCTAAATTTGTTATTCTTAAACCTAATGCACTATCTGCGCTTGTTCTATCTGATGTTTCTTGTCCTATTGCTGAACCAAGTGCACTTGTGGTTTGCCCAAAGTGTGTTGATAATTCTTGAACTTCTGATTTTGTTGCATATGCAGATAAATCTATATTTGAAATAGCAGTTTGAATTGCGGCGTCAGTTTCTTGTTTAGTGTATATATTGTCAGACAATTCAGACAATACAGAATCAACAACGCTTTGTAATTGTTCTGATGTCAATTCAAAATGTTCTATTTCATATTGCAATTCATTTAATTTATCTAATATTTCTGCTAAAATATGCTCTTCTTCTTTATCTGGGACTGGTACATATTTTTCACGGTCAAATATTTCTAATACTATTATCTTTTGTGTTTTTCCACTTTCTGCATCTTCAACATACAAATAAACAAAAATTTGTTCTGAATTTTTTAAAAAAGAATCAGGAATATCAACAACATAATGTTCATCAACTAATTCAGCTAATTTATCAATTTCTACGCCGTTTTGTATAAATTGCGCATTAATATTTTGAATAGTTAAATCAGAATTATAAATTTCTAATTTTTGGCCGTAATCATATCTTACAATTCCGCGTGTTAATGTTGTTAATGTGTCTTTTAAATTTACTTTCATTATTAATCCTCCTCTATAATATTTACCTTAACTTCATAAGTTGAATTTGATAATAAATTTATATCTACATTTGCAATTGCGCATAAACCAGCTTTAAAAATTCCGTTTCCATTTACAATAGCATTTTTTGAATTATTATTTAAACCGTAGCAAACCATGTCGGTACCACCTAAATTATTTCTATAAACTTTATTTTTTCTATTTATTATATAAATATTATTAGCATTATAATTTTCAACAAATTCTATTGCTGGTGAATTCGTATTTAATGTATCTAATTTAACTTTATATGTTTTTGCGCTGTTATCACCATAAATATATTCTAAATATAAAAATTCATCATCAGCCGCTTTTGCATAAATTCTTACTACATCATTATTACCATAGATTGGACCACCTAACAATAAATTATGCGTACCAGCTGAAATTGTTGTTGTATTATTACTAATAAAATCGTTTATAGTATATTCTGCTGCACTTCCACTATTTATATCATATTCTATTATATTTAATATAGTGTGTGCATCAACATTTGTATCTGCAGAAAAAACTGCTGATTGATTTGTTCCTGTATATAAATTACTTGGAATTACATTATAATTTAAAAAGTTAATAAAATATACTTTATTTTTTGAAAAACAACAAGAATAACCATCAAAACTTCCATAATGAAAAGTTGATTTATTGTAACAATCTTGATTTATATCTTCATTTGCATCATATTTATGATTTATTTTTAAATTATTTATCGTTATTGTGTTTATTAATTCGCTGTTGGCTTTTGTAACATCAGAATACTTATAACCATCTAAGCCAAATTTTATTTTATTCATTTTATATTTTTTTATTGGTGTTGGTTGATCTCTAAATCCATAACCATAAAACATTGTATAGAAAAATTCATCATCAACATAAAAACCATATTCTGCAGCCGCATTATATGCGTCAACTTGTGAAATTCCATTTATTTTTTTAGTAACTAAATAATTAGGATCATTATAATGATTTGCTGTGTCGCCATATGAAAAAGCTATTGTTTTAACATTCCCAGTTAAACTGCTAATATGCCAACTATTTCTTTCACTATCATATGTTGTGTGTGCTATACAATTACCGTTATAAAAATTCATACTATCATTATTTTTTTCTACATTATCTTTTAAAAAAACGCAGCCTTGAGTTGCTGTATTTGATAAAGGCATTAATAAATGTTCAGTTTTTGCTTGTAAAATATCGTTTATCATGTTATTTATATATAATTCTGTATCTGCAACAAGTTCATTTCCATCTTTCCAAACTTTTAAACCATATTTCATTAATATGCCTCCTGTTCTAATTTATAAACTATTTTCATACTTTTTCCAGCTGTTTTATATAATGTTTTTGTCATTTCGTTAATTGTAGAAATTTCTACTGGATTTATTCTAAATCTTATATAAGGATAAACATTATCATAAAAATCTGTTGATGTCGTAACAAAAACATCTTTTGATTTATAATATGAACCAGCTGGTCTCGAATTTGTTGAACCACAAACATAAGCTTTATTATTTTTTAAATAAACATGACTTGCCCATGTTGTATCTGTTGGCATCCCATGCAAACAATCATCAAAAGTTATATTTGACAATCCATTTTCTACATAAATTGTTTCGTATTCTATATAGTCTGTCGTATTTTTTGGATTAATTCCAAAATAACCAGTCCTCGTACCGTTTTCGTCTGTTATTGTTGCATATAATAATAATCTTCCTTTATATGTAGCCATTTCTGAAAATGGATCACTTGAACCATATTGCATTTTTGGTGTTAATTCATTTGGTAAGGTCATATTATACATATGTGTTTCTTCAGTGTTTTCAAAATCTGTAACGCATACATTAAATGTTTTGTTATTATTATTAAAATATATGAAAAATAGTTGGTTTGTATAATCATCATAAGCCCAATTCATAAATTTTGTAGAACTAACGCCGCTTGAAGTAATTATGCTTTTTAAATTAATATTAGTGCTTTCTATTAATTTCATATTCCAGACATCTTTGTTTGTAAAAGGTATGGCTTTAAAATCATGATAATATTTTTTAATTGTAACATACCAATCACTATTTGGGCTCATATTTGATAAATTTGTATAGTTATAAGCCCAAACAATATTATTTTCGAAATCAATTTTAAAAACGCCTTTATAATTTACATTTGTAGCAAAACCTCTTTGTGTATTTAATAAACCACTTATAGATGATTGTAATTCTGTTGTAAAATCAATAAACGAAGATGGCGCGAGTGCTATGCATTCTATATTTGAATATTCATCATTTAATGGAAATTCAAAAGTAAGTGTAATATTTCCATTCGCGTCAGTTGCAGTAGAAGTTGCATTCATGACTTTTATTATATTAATATTATCATCAATAACACTACTTTTTGGCACACCATCTAATAATACAATTCTATTAAAATAATTTTTTAATGATTTATTTGGCGAACAATAACTGTCTAATTGTCCATCCTTAAACATATTATTTAAAAAATTAGAAAGATTATTATGTTCAATTATTTCTTTTTTGCCGTTTTCGTCTTCTAATTCTATATATGCTGTTCCTTTATACTTCATTTTCTTCCTCCCATCCTAACGCAATTGAATTGTCTGAATATTCTAAAAATGGTATATTTTCATTTAATACATTATTTGCTTTCCATAAACCATCACTTGAACTTGAAGCTAAAATATAAGTCTTTATCTTGTTTTGTCCTATTGTGCCAGCACCGTCAGACGTTTTAACTTTTATTTCAAATGTATTATACATATTTTGTAAATCTTCTGTTATATCAAACCAGCAAGAAAAGTTTAATGTATGATTTCCTACTGTTAATAATTGTTTTGTTTCAAAAATATCTTTTTCGCCGTTTAAATAATATGAAATTTCAAATATTCCAGCTGTGGTAACATCTATTTGACAAGCACCATTTAAAGTTACTTTATCTGATGACCCAATACAATAATCTATACTTGTAATTGTTTTATCTGTTGAATTTATTGTATAACTTTGTAAACCTTCAAATACAGAAATATAAGTTCCATTATATTTTAATTGTGAAATAGTAGAACTATCTGAGGTTGTTTTATCATTAGAATAATCTATTAAAAGTCTATTTGAACCAACAGATTCAAGCGTTGAACTTCCATTATAATTATAATTAATTGTTGTTATTAAAACATTTGTGTCTTCTTTTACTAAAACGCCGTCTGCTTTAATTGTTATTAAATCGCCTAAATCAAAAATTGGATTATATAAAATACCTGTGCTTGCTGGTGTATAATGAATATTTTGTAATTCGTCCATTATATTATTAACTATTGTTTGTTTTGTTGCTTCGCTTCCCATTACAAAAACATTATTCATTCTGTATGTTAAACCAGAACCGTCACCAGCGACAGCAACCCATTTAATATTGCTTGTATCTTTTTCAACAAGTTCTGTATAATAAACATCATAATCATTTGTTTTTGTGTTTTTTCTCATTTTTTCAGTTAACTCAAAACATGGCTCAGTCTGAAATTTTTTTAATTCTATTTCGCCGCTTCTATTTGCAAAAGCAAAACAACACATAAGCTCGCAAACTTCACTTAATACACTTTGATATGTTGAAAAATTTTCACCAGAGACATTGCAAATGACATCGTGGTTTACAAAATCGTTAATATTATTAATATTGAAAACGATATCACATTTTCTTGATATCCAATTTAATAAATCTTCTGGTGTTCCGTTTACAGTTCCAGAACCGATATTTTTATTTAATTTACACATGTTGTCATAAGCGGAAATAGAAAGTTTTTTACCAACACGAACACAAGAATAAACAGTATAAATGCCAAGTGGAATTATTTGATTGCCGAGTTTATAATTTATATTTATAATAGCACCTTCGCGCGCCGTATTAAATAAATATCTGTTTTCATCACTAAAAACATCAAGTTTTAACTCACCGATATAAGCAGAACCAATACAAATATCAGATCCATTATCACATGAATTATTTATTTTTAATGATGAATTGAAAATAATTTCATTTGATAATTCTATGACTTCCCCATTCAATAATGTTATTGTACCATGAATTTCTTTGCCGCTTATTTTTCCTGTTGATATTTGTTCTATATATTCATTGCTTACGTTGTACATTTATTCTCCTCCAATTCCAATTACTGAAAGGGAAAACGACCATCTACATTTACCGTTTGCATCTTTTAACATTGTAATTTTTCTATCACCTCTGTATGATGGTATATTTACACTTTGTTCGTCATCGCCAACAACCCACTCTGCATTAAACGTTACTGAATTTATGGCATTTTTAATTTTATTTATGTATGAAGATGGACAATAATCCCAAACGACAGAAAGTTTTCTTTTATCCTTAGCAACAACATCAATTAACATCGAGCCATTATCATCAAGCCCAGAATCAGAAGTTGAAACATCATATTCATCATATTCAAATTTTGTTATATATTGTGATAAATCAATATTATTTATTGATAACAAAAACTTGTCAGCGTCCTGAAATACTTCGCCATCAAAGATAAAGTTATTTTCTTCTGGTGTTAACATTTTTACCTCCTTAATATTTTGTTTAATTTTTTATACAATATATAGTGCTTTTAGTTATTTATCAAATACAATATATTGTATTAAATTACACAAAATTAAATAGAAAATATTTTTGGTAATAATTAATAATAAATTATATTTTATTTAAAAAGAGGACGAAAGCAAAGCTACGCCCTCTTATTTTTAATATGATTTATAAAGACCTTTTTTTTATGCTATTATTTTCTTACTCCGCGTGCAGTTGCTAAATTTTGGTTTGTACTTAAAATTTTTCCAACTTTTTCACTATCAAGATAAACATCGCCTTGATAATTTCCGCCACCAGAGTTTGTATTTAGCGCACTTATAAGTTCTGTCATAAAATTATTCATAACATCTCTCATTGCAATCTCAACTTGTTCTCTAATTTTGCTTTCTGGCGCTATTATTTCACCTTCTGAAGTATTATCACCAACAACGGCTAATTGTGGCATTGAACGTCTTACATAGCCGCCTTGGGCATAATGTGGAACTTTTGATGCGTTTTGTTTTGCATTTACATTAACTTCTGTTTCGCCAAAACCAAAAAAGTTTTTAACTTTGTCCATAGCGCCTTTTATTCCATTAGCAGCTTTTTCAAATATATCTTTAAACCAGTCAGCTATGCCACCAAATATATTTTTTATGCCTTCCCAAATACTTTTCATAGTATTTAAAACGCTATTTTTAAAATTAGTAATTGTTTCTTTTACTGAATTTATTTTATTTGTTATAGCTGTTCCAATATTATTAAATAATGTGCTAATAGATTCTTTTACGTTGTTGAACCATGGAGCAACTGTTGAAGTCCACCAATCTCCAACGCCTTTTATTACAGTTTCAAAAGCTAATATATTTAATTCTATTAACGTTTTAATTATTCCAAATGCATTTGTAAGTATTCCAAGTGCTATATCTGCCACAGAACCTAAGCCAGCTAATACAATTGATGCCAATGTTCCTACAAGGAACATAGAAACAGTTGTTATAATGTGGTCACCTAATATTTCAAGACCAGTTGCAATTAATGGAATTAAAGAAACCCAATCAATTGATGATAACGCTTCTGATATTATTAAATTTAATTCATTTAATAAACCAATTCCAACTTCTGATAAATCTGACCAGTTTATTTGCTGTCTTATAGTTGTGAAGAAATCTTTTATTTCTTGATTTACCTTTTGTATGCCGTCACCAGATAAAACTTCTTTTAATGCTGTCGTTATACCATTAACAAATGATGAAATTAAATCTGCCGCAGCATCTAAAATTGTATTACCATTTTCGTCTGGTGTAAAAGCACTAACTAAAAAGTCGTTTACGGATTGCCCTACTTTATACCAATCTATATTTTTAATTGCTATAATTAAAGATGTCATAATTCTGTTCGCAAATTGTGCTATTGAAGATCCTACATTTGACCAATTAACACTATTAAATAAATTATTTACAGCATTTGCGATAGCAAGACCAGCTTCATTTGTATTTATCTTATTTGCAAAACCTTTTAAAATATCAGAAATAGTATTTAATCCATTTGCTAACATTGTCGTGAAATAATCAAGAGCTGTTAATCCTGATTCATCTTTTTTGAATATTTCACTGAAAAATGCGGCAATGCCTTCACCGACTTTTTGACCTTTTAAATTCTTAAAGAATTCATCAAGTGTAAATATAATGCTTTCTACACCAATTAATAATGTTTTTGCAGCTTCTGAGAATAGTGTAGGATCATCAAACAAACCATTTAAGAATGTAGCAAAAGATTTTCCAAGGTTTTTAAATACACCAAAAATATCTTCTTTTTTGCTATTTACCCACTCGAAAGCTGATTTTAATTGTTTTGCAATCCATTTTCCGATGTCTGTAAAATCTGCATTAAGCCATGCTTGTTTTATTTTTTCAAGCATTTCTTTGATTTTCTTTACAAATGCTGGTTCATAATTATTTAATCCATTATATCCAGCATCTAAAGCACCCATTAAGGAACTTAAATCAATACCTTTGCCGAGTCCACTTCCACCGTCACTATTATCATTTAATTTGTGCAATTCATCAAATGACGTTAATGATCTTTTAACCTTTTGAACTGTTTTTGCTGTGTTATCTTCCATATCATCAAGCATATTAGCCATATCATCGCCAAATGCTGCCATTGAAGAATTATCAAAATCAAAATCAAGGCCCCAGCTTTTAAAAATTCCTTTTATTGAATTTGTTATTTTTTCTACTATCCCAAGACTTGAAATTAAATTTGTTATAGTTTGTAATATAACTCTTAAAATTGCAGCAAGTGGAACTAATACAGCGTTTAATATACTACCAATTTGAATTTTTAAAGTTTGAACTAATTGGCTTATTACTCTCATATTGTTTGCGTATTGCCATTGTGTATCATTGAAATCGCCTTGAATATCTTTTGTTGCATTTAACATGTATGCATATCTTACATATTGTTTTTCTGCATTTGTTAAAGCATTCCAAGATACATTAATTCCGTTAGCATGTAAATATTCCTCAAGCGTTGCTTTATGTACAGAAATACCTAATGCCATCATTGCCTTTGTTTGTCCTGCAATACCAGACTGTATTTTATTAAATACTGTATCATAGTCCATATTATATAATGATGCTAAGTCAGCTGTTAATTGTGTTAAATTTTCAGACATTTTAGTATATGTGCTTTCATCAAATCCAGATGTGTTAAATACAGCCGATAAAGTACCTTCGTATTTTTTTGCGGATAATTCATTTAAGCCAAATATACTACTTAATGATTTTGCCCACTTATCTACACCATCTGCGCTTGATTTACTTATTCTATCTATAATATTTTGAACTTCTATCAAATCCGAAGCAAGTCCATTTGCTTCTTTTGCAAAGTTTTCTATATTTTCAACACTAAAAGCCTCTTTTATTTTTTCGGCGATATTTCCAAAAACAGCACCTAAACCATCAATAATTACTTTTGCTCCAGACATTTTATATACAAATTCTGATGTTTTTAAAGTCACATTTGTAATTACACCTGCAACATCTTTATAAACTTCAAAAACACCTTTAACAGCAGTTTTCCATAAATTTACTGCAGTTTTAATAATTGCATAAACAGCTGTAATAATTGTTGTAATTCTTAAAATTTTCATAGAATTTGCTAATGCCTGGTTTAAACTACTATTGGCTCCATTCATACCATTTCCAGTTTTTTGAATATTTTGTGTTATAACTTTTGAACCGTCAGCTAATGTCATTGTTTGCTTCATAGTCCTTGTTACTTGTGAACTCATTTTTCCATATTCTGAAACTGTATTTTTAATAGAGGTAGTTGTTTGATTTGTTAAATTATTCATTTTTTTCAAATTATTATTTATACTACCTAAGCCAGTACCGAGGTTTTTGGTGGAAATTTTATTTATACTTTTTCCAATAGAATTTAATTGTGTTTTTAATGCTGAAATTTGCGCATTTATCCCACTATCGTCAAGATTGACTTTTATTGAAACTTCACCAATTTCACTCATTAATTAACCTCCTAACATGTTTTATAAAAAAAATAACAGAAAAACGCTTAGCGTTTTTCTGTTATAAGACCAAAACCTTTACTTTCAGACGATTTACGCAATGCGTCTAAAAAGTTATTAACTCTCACATTTCTTTCAAATTCATATAATTTTTGTGATTTTTCATCTTGTATTTTTAGTTCGCTATGCTTCTTTTTCCAATCTAAATAAATTTTTCTTTCTGCACTGTTAAATTTTCTAATCTTAACAGGATCCCTTTCGCTTCTTATACTTACATAATAATATAAGAGACTTTCTGAACCTAATGACTGTAATTGACTTGTAAAAAGCGGCCAAGTAGAATTTTCATCAATTATTGCATCTCTTAGTGATACCCTATGAACACGCCTAAAATCACAATCTATAATATCCCAGTCTTCTTCTAAATCATAATAAAGTTCATTATTCACGAAAGGAGCTTTCGTCAGCATCTACATCTTCAAATTTTGCTGTTTGAATTAATGCACTCATTATAACTAATTTATCTTGAAGTGGTAATTCATCTGCAACCTTAATAAGTTTATCATATTGTTCACTATCTTTTACTAATAAAGAATAAACTTTATAAATATGTTTTACCATTTCTTTATAATCGTCTTTTGTAAATTTTTCAAGATTATCATATTTTGATAAATTTTCGTCAGCATATGTACCAACATCAATAATTGTTTCTGTTGCCTTTTCAACACTTACAATTAAATCATCGCTTATTTCTAAGCATGGCTTTTCATTGTGTAATCTGTCTTTAATACTATTCATTTTGTTCTTCCTTTCTTATAAAAAAATATAGGGTCGGGCATATCTGCCGCGCCCTATATATAATATGACATTTGAATTTATTTTATATGTGTTAAATTATTCACCTGGCACAACTGGTTCGGATGGGTTAGATGGTGTTTCTGCTACTTCTATTTTAACATTACCAGTTGCATGACTTAATGTAATTTTTACAACTGCGTCATCACTTGGTGCACCATCTGGGCCAAAGTTTTCACTTGTAATTGTTGCAATATAATAAAGTTTGTTGCCGTTGAAAAGTTCTGCTTCTACTTGAGTATAACCTTCTTCATTTGTTTTAAGTGCTGATTCATATAAATATTTATGAACGTCACTTCCACTCCAAACGAACTCAAGCTCAATTTCAGGTGCTAAATCGCCTTTACTTTTAGTTTTTCCTGAATCACCATAGAAATCATGTTCAACTAATTCTATTCCAGAATTGCAAGTAATATTTTGAAGGTTATCAATAGCTTTGAAATCGCTTTCCTGTGTTGGATTAATTCCAGTCATGCTTACTTTTACAGTTTCAAAATCTCTGTTGCGTTTTGGAATATTAAGTACTGTATTTTGTATCATTATTTTACCTCCTGTTTTTTATTTTAAAAAACAATGTATCGTATTTGAAAATTAAATCTTTGTGAATATATTTTCGAGTTATTTGTGTTATCCTGTGGAAAATCATCAAACATTGAACAATCAATAATCATTGTGTGTTCATCATATTCAACTTTATCAATATTTGAAATAACATTATAAATTTCTAACGCCTTCTGTCTTGTTTCTGTATAATTATCATTCCAATTTATAACAATTTGAATATTTTGTTTAAAATAATTTTGATTATATAATTTAAAATTTGCTTGATTATTATTATTTAAAATTAATAAACTTTTTTCTTCGTCTTGTCTGCCTGTATGTAAAGAAATATTTGGATCTATTCTATCTTTTAAGATATTAACTAAAAAATCTTTTATATCGATCATTAATGTACCTCCTTATAAAAACTTATTGATGCTTTTTTGAACAATTTCTAACACTGTATTAGCACGTCTATCAAAGAATTTATTAAACCACTGACCAGTTGCATTTTTATTTTTAACTCTCTTAAAGTTATTTTCGTTATAAATTTTTGAAGCGTAAGGAGTAGTATTTTTTAATACAATTTTACTTCCTTCTATTTTACTATTATTTAAACTTTGCTGCGTTGCTCCTGTGTCATAAGGTATTATTTGTTCATATTCAATCGCATCAATTAATTCATTTTTTACATTTTCTTCTACATTAAGTTTAATATCTTTAAAAAAGTTTTCGTTAATATCCACATCTACTGAAATCATTCTACTATTATCTCTGTGAAATCAACTATATTACTATTAAATAAATTTCTACACCTTTTAATGGAAACTATATTATGTGTTGCACCAAGTAAAGTAACAGTTCCATCATAAACATTGTAATCTTTTTTTAAAATATCGCCATTTATGCGAACTGAACCGCGCGCAATAGTTTGTACATTTTCGGTGTCATATGAAATTTTATTTAAAGCTTCAAAGGAACAATAAAATTTTTTATTTTCAATTATTGGTGTTCTGGTTCCGTCAATTGTTGTTTTATCTTCGTTTATAGTTACATAACATTCTATATTGTCATTATAAATTAAATTCATATAAAACCCCTATAACATAAACCAGTTGAAACCAATTCGCTATATAAATCATCATTTATTAAAATGCCTGATTTTGTATTATACGCATTTGATGCATATTCTACACTTGCGCTATTATTTGAATATTTTTTTATAATTCCATTGTTGATTTCATCTTTCTTCGAAAATAGAAAATCTGCTTGTTCGCAAATTATTTCTTTTACTATTTCTTGTGTTGCAGGCATATAACGTTTAATAGTATTATTATTTATTCTATTAAAACAAAGAGTATTAATTTGACGTTCTGCTTTTCTTAAATAAACAAAGGCTTCATCTTCGCTCATTGAATTTGACCCATAATTTTTATAGTCATCATAAGTTATAAACATTAATACTCCTTTCTTATAAAATGTAAAGGAAGAATTAATCTTCCTTTACTTTATTAGTTTTTTTAGTAGTTTTCTTAACTGCAGCTTGTGGTTTTATTTCTTGATATTTTAAGTTATGACGCTTAAAATAATTTACAATATTTATATTATCTGTTTGACTTACCCCGTCTTTAAATTCACAGTTTAAATAAAAACCGTTAAAGCCATCTAAAAATAATTTATACATTTAAAGCCTCAATTATCTAACTTTAACACCACGTAAAACTGCTGCTGCTTTTGTAGATTTAAGAACAACACCTAAGTAAGATTCAACTAATCCTGTGATTACTTCACTTGGGGTTTCGCTATATTCTGGAAGTATTACATCTATAATTTTATTTTTAAGTGTAATACCATGGAAACCATCTTGGCCTAATCTTACAAAGTAAATATCAGTTGTTCCTTTTGTGCCATCAATTGGGATAATTGGAGAAGCACTACCAGGAACAGAACCTAAATCAACAAGTATTGCATTACCATATTTAACGATTGTTCTGCCGATATCATCTTTTGTTTCCTGATATTGTGAAAGACGTCTTGCAACTGCCTTAAATTTTGCCATAGAAACATTATTTAAAAGAATCATGCTTGGTTCTCCGTCCATAGCACCGATTACAGCATCAACTTCATCGATAAATGCTGTTGCATTTGTATCAACTAATGCAGAAGTAGAAAGATCTACTGCTGAAGTAACTTCTGTATCAGTACCAGTTAACATTTTATCAAGACCATCAAACTCATTTGCGTTTGTAGTAGCATCGCCATTAATCATTGCATTATTAAAAGTAGCAATAACAGATTTAACAGCTTGAGCAGCCTGGAATGATCCTTGATCATAAAAACCATCTTCAGAAGCTATTGCAATTGCTCTATCAATTGTGAATTTTGATCCTAAAATTTTAACTTCTGCTGTTTGTTTTTGTGCCTTTGCTGTTGCTACGTTGTAAGTTCCACCAACTGATCTGAATGATGCTGCACTTGGTGCAACAACACGATCGTAAGCATATACGAATGCTGAACCACCAGTTGGAACAACTGTGTTATCAAACATAAGTTCATTGAATATTACTGACTGTACTCTAAATTCGTCAATAATTGCATTAACGTCCCATTTAGCTTCTGGGAATGCGTTTTTATATTCTGCTAATGTAATCATTTATTTTCCTCCTGTATGATTAATTTTGTTTATGTAATTTCATTTCTCTTGCTAAACGATTTCTATCGTTGATGTTTAGCTCATTTTGTTTGTATTCTTTTTCTGGCTTTTTTGCGCCAATTCTAAAATATGGATTTTCTTTTATTTCTTCTTTTTTCTCGAAACTTAATCCATATTTATCTAATGTATTTGTAATTAATTCCTTAGCCTTTTCCTCATCGAAAGCGTTTTCCTCAGATACACATGTGTATAATTTTTCACCTAATAAATCTTGAATAAGTGAAATGTCTTTTTGTTCTGTTATATTAAATTCATTTAAGACCTTAACAGAACTTGATTTTACAGAATTTTGGAATTTTTCTGTCTCATATTGTTTGATTGTTGCTTGTGCTTTTTCTAATTCTTTTTGCATTTTTGCAAATTTTTCAGCTTCATTTTTTGAAGCCTTTTCTCTTTCTGCTTTTAAATTGTTAACAGCAAGCTGAACATCTTCATCAGAAAGTCCATATTTGTCTTTATTTGCCTTAGCAACACTATAGGTAGAATCATAAGCTTTCTTAACTTTTTCATCTACAATATTTTTGATCATAGATTCAAAATCTACGTCTGGTGCGTTTGTACCTGCTTCGCCTGCAGTATTTTGTAATTCTTCCATTTTATACCTCCCGTTTATCGTCCGTCGACATCAATCCGTTTATACTGCGTCCAGTTCTATTTAATAATATGATTTTTTTAATAAAAAAAAGAAGTGCGTTTTTTTCGCACTTCTGAAAATTTTATTCATTTTCATTTTCTTTTTCTTTTGTATACATAATTATGTCTACTTCACCTGGTTCTTCGTGTGTTGTAACGTTTAGTATTATTTTTTCGTCAAACTGTTTATTGATAAAATTAATAAATAATTCTTTTAATTCTTCTTGATTAACCATTATTTGTCCTCCTTACACAATTAATAATATTAATATTTACTTTTAAATGCTATAATAATTGGTATTGACCACGCTGAGATTAATAATATATCTGTATATACTGTTAATATTGTATTTATATTCATTTTATCACCTCACAAAGTTCTTTTAATTGAATTTAGCATGTCAGATACAACTTCTGGCCCAGAACATACTAAATTATTAAAATTATATGTGTTTAAATCTTTAATTTTTCTAAAAATTATTTTTGGTCCGATTGAATAATACGTAAAAACAAAACTTTTATCATCCCAAATTACTCTGTAAATTGGAAAGTCATTCAATTGATAGACCACAGCGTTTTTAGCTTCCTTAACTTCTTTTATTGTTGCTGTAAGTGCCATTCTAAATGGATCTTTTTTTATTTTTGTTATTCCCATTATTTTCTCCTTTCAAATTTAATTTATTTTTATTTATACTCTTAATATGACAGTTA
>AUXO013142065.1_pt1 | contig 14851 bp, 11 predicted proteins | sample 768731 | NCBI WGS metagenome assembly AUXO01 (sample SAMN02715735, study PRJNA202380) | gut metagenome | biome: sheep rumen | host: Ovis aries | place: New Zealand: Palmerston North | reverse complement strand
AGTTTCGACTAGTTGAACATAAATGTATCAAATAGTCCCGATTTTACCTTTATTCGTATTGAAACGGCATCATTTGGTGTCGTTTCTTTTATTTTTTATAAGGGAGAATGAAGACTAATCTCGCTTTCTATTTCAATCTCAACTTTTCACCTTCAGACAAAAGCGAGAACAAATTTTTGTGATTCATTTTTGCGAGATTAGAAACTCTTATTCCAAATCGTTGAGATATGATATGTAACGTCTCCCCTTCTTTTGCTCGATAGAAATCCCTTGCACCTTCATATTTCTTTTTCTTCTTTTCTAAAAAGACTACATCTCCTTCTTTGATGATATCCTCAGTTGCTATTTCGTTGAACGAGAGCAAGTCATTTTTAGAAATATCATGCTTCATAGCAACAGACGACAGAGTTTCGCCGGGATACAATATCGTACACCTGACACCATTGATCTCTACCACAAATTTCTGGATTGTATTCTCAAAAGACTCCTGTTCTTCTGACTCTTCTGTCTCTTCCAATTGTAAATCCTTACGACCAGCAAGTTCTTCCCGTGTAATGGTTCGTGTGATGGTGATTGTTTTTCCAGGGCGCAATTTTACTCCTCCATTAATTGTATATAGTTTGTATGCGTCAATATAGCCAATCAAAGCCTTCGCGTATGTAGGAGAGGTTGCATATCCAGCTCTTTGAAGGCCGTTAGCCCATCCACGGTAATCGTATATACTCTTTGAAAATAAAAAATTGTATCTGCTGTTGTTTTTCAAAAACAGAGAATGATCTCTATATGACTCTGCAGCTGAAGAATATACACGAAACGGACTTTTCTGGGAGTCGTCATCCCATGCATAATATAAAGGGCCATTCCAGCCCGTACCTTTTTTTATGCCAAAATGGTTATTAGATTTTCGTGTCAGTCCACTCTTTCCCGCACCAGATTCCAAAATGCCCTGAGCAAGAGTAATTGGAGCCGGAATCCCAAATTCTCGTTCTTGGTCTAATGCAATTTGTTTGAATTGGGCAACATAAAAATGTATGTCGGAAGAAGTTTGTGCAGAGGTGTTCATTGGGATTAAACACAACATACAGACCATGATGACCTCTAAATTGTTTTGGAGCATAATCATTATTCTTTCTCCGTTATTATTCTATAAGTCACGGGGGCATTTTCCATCATAATGTTACGTGTTGGTATTCCCAAATATTTATCCGTTAGGGATTCCTGAGGATTATCTGAGAAGAAGAAGTAATCGACAATAAGAGCGATAATAATAACGATAACAGCTACTACCAATGCCACCCATCCACCAATAGCTACGAGAGCTACAACAATTGCATCAATTACTATTTGTTCCACAAGTTCACGAATACCATCCATGTATAAAGCAAACGCGTGTTCGAAATCACCTTGTATCATTGCATTTGTTGCTTTGATGATTTTTTCTATAACAGAAAGATACTTCAGTCCTGGAATCCTATTAAGAATGTCTATTACGGGCTTGATGATAGCTTTTACTTTCGATAGAATCTTATTCGTGGCTGAAAGTCCCTTGGTAAGCGGACTATTTTTTATCATCTCGCCCAATTCCTTGATACATTCGATTGCCTCTTTTTTCGTCAGTTTTTCTCCGAACTCCTTTGTAGCACTTACTATCCCAAACCGACTTGCTTTTTGCAGAAATTTCTGGCAACGATCCATCTGCCGCATAATACTACGTGTTCTCATTGCTTTATTGGTTGGGAACTTGTTCAATCTGCGGAATAGTCCTTGGCTCTGTTCGGTAAGAACCTCTTCCCATTTGCTAAGTATATAGGCAAGTCCTGCTTCTTCTTTCGAGGATGTTACCATTTTTTCTACCTTATATACTTCATTTACAGCTTTAGAACTAACGCCATAGGTCGACTTTAAAGTATCTTTCACCGGTAATGATTTATAAGGGCTTGTGGGTGCCGCTTTTATAATCGATGATGGCGCAGCAGATATATAGCATTGAGGAGATGCTGCACTTAAAAATGGGCCTGTCTGCATCAGTGCTTTATAGGTAGTATCTCCTACAACACCTGTTTGGTCTATTCGGGGATTATGACTACTTTGGAACGCGCGAACAGCTTTTTCTGTTTCAGGACCATAATAGCCATCTACATTGATTCTTTGCCATTTCCCTCTATACCGATCTATTGACAAAGCCGTATTAAGCATGATTTGAACAGCTTTTACATCTTTGTTATATACATTGCTACGTTGTAAATACATACGCTAAATTTCCAAATTCTTTAACCTTACATTTATCGGCATCGAGATACACGACCTACCATTGATTTTTTGTTTCATTAGTTTGTCAAAACAAATAGTAACTGCCTTTTCGTAGTTCTTTTTGTCTTTGAACTCAATATCAATGTATAGTCCTCGCTGTAGTGATGATACGCCTCCAGCCCCTTCAACATTCATTTTGATAAAGATACGCTTAAACTCTTCTTTGCCGAACTCTGCCATGATTTCCTTTCTCAGGAATGCTTCAATATCCATCTTGGTATAGAGGCGGTCGTTTGTCATGGAGTAATAGCGCAATTGTTCATAACGCTCATCCGCCGAAGCCTTGTCGGCACCTCCCATTGCAGACACGACAACAGTCGTTTTCTGTTCTATCGCCGGCAGCTTCTTGTTTTCCATGGTCTCCCCTCTTTGTGGAGAATTGCCAACTTTTCCTTGCGTTGTCATATAACTAACCTTCGTAGAGGTCGTTGGTGGATATTGATTCATATTCTTCATGACGTAAGTCCCACTGTCGAATCTGAATTTCGAATTTTTGTCACCAACACTTTTTCCAAGTCGGTTAATTGTTTCTCGAAGCTGTTTCAATACTTCACCATCCTTGATGCCATTATATTCTATGAAGGCATAGTAGTCATCTATAAACTTATTGTACAAGTTCCTTACATCCCTGTAAAGGTCGCCATTGTGATAGCAGGATGCGTCAAAATCTCTTACAATAATCTCTTCTGAGGACATGTTGAAGCCCTGTTTGTGAGAAGAAGAACTTGTCTCTATAATTTTCAGGAAGAACGAATTTTCTTGCTTTTGCAACTTCGCTATTGGTGATGCCTGTGTCAATGTCAAACTGCTGACATCAATATTTACTACAGGCATGACATTCACTAACACATTACATGTGTCAGGAACTTCATAGCTTTTTGGAAAATCCAATTGCAACCACAGCGTATTAGCGTCAAAACAGTCTAACACCTCGTCTTCAAGCCATTGCTGGAATACTCGTGGATATGCACGTGGTTTGAAAAGGTCACGATCATGTATTCCGTCTGTTAAGTAAAAAAGAGATGCATCGTCCATGTTCATCAAGTTTTCTTTCCAGATGTTTAGAAATGAAAAGAACTGACCTGACGACTGTTGGGCATCAAATGGTTCAGCCATTTCAATGTTCTCCATCTCACGCATAGTCGAGAAATCCATCTCTCTGTTTTCAATTCCTGCATAAACGTGTTCTGGTAGAATCTGGTGTGTACCAGTGACAAGAATGGAAAAACCCTGTATGCATTCTATTTCAGCTTTTGTTGTTATTCCTATCCATACGCAATTCTTTTTGTCCATGCTGATTGCGTGTGAACCTTGACTGTAAGACAGTCTTTTGGGAGTAAGAACATACAATTCTGAAAAGGGGACTAATGATGTATTAAAAAGAGGAATATAGTTTAATGGTTGTTTGCTTTGAACAGTCTTATAGGCAAATGAAGCTCCTGTGCCAACTGAAACAATTTCAATCTCCTTTTTAGGTTTAAAGATAGGATTTATTAGCGTTATCGCCGGGACAGCTTCTATTTTCTCTAAAGGAATAAAATCCGTACAAAAGCGTTCAACTATTCTTTGCGTTGCCCCGTCAATGTAGTCTTCTATCTTTTTACATTCATTGATAAGGGCAATGAGCATCATTTTTGCGACAGGATCCATTTGATTGAAGTCAATGTCCTGTAGCGACAATTCCCGCAATTGGCTGATAGCCTCGTTAACTCTTTTTTCTACATCAATATCCATATATGGTATTCTTATATTCTGTATTTCTTCGCTGTCGGTTCCATTAGGAACATTACGCTTTTCTCATATTTGCACGTTGTTCCCAACCCGTCGTCAATAATACCATCCACTTTTATCGAAACAACATATTTTGACGGGACATTCTTCTTTTGCTGCTTTTCTGCTTCCGCAGAATCTAATTCCATTGAGACTGTGACCTGCTTCAATTGTGGGGCGTATGTCGACAGACTCTGTCTGATACTATCCTGACACTCTTTCTTTGTTATCTCGTTACACAGCCCAGTATACGATAGTCCAATCTGCTCGTTATTAAACTCACGATGGTGTACATTTGAATACTCATGATTCCAATATTCAAATCCAAAATCAGGGTCACCGGCAAAATTTCCTCGTGGGGTAAACACAATTAGCTCAACAAGATTGTCCAGCATTGTTATACGTTCTTCAATCTCACGCACAATGCATACGCTTGATTCCTCACTTTTAAAAGACAGAGGTGTACTGGCAAATTTCATTATCAGATAGGAATGGCATTTCTAAATTTCAGACTTTTATGTAGATGAACAAGAAAACAACTCACATTGCTACTTGCACCATCAACCACAGCCATTAGTTTCAGAGTGATGGTCTTGTCTGGCTCCTTGCCTTTTTCTTTCCTGTACTCATTATCAAACTTTATTTTGAAGCCTTTCTTTGTCCTTAATGCTCTTTCAGAACTAATAGACGGTTCTTTGCCATCAATGGTAAAGAAAACATTCGCTTCTAACGTGTTATACAAAACGTCGATAGTCGTTTCAGAAGTTGCACACTCCTGAATCAAAGCATCTTCATCTACTGATGGAGCAGATACGAAGGAAGTCTCGGCCGGTCGGGATGGAGCGCCATCACCTATCTTTTCTATCTTTTCACAAATAGAAAAGCACAAATCAAGTCCTTCACTGATGCGTTGGTAAGAATCTTTGTAGTTGTATGGCGCATAAACATATTGACTGAAGACATCTGCATTAGACAAATTCAGGTAGTCGTCCAGTTCGCAAGCACAAGTAAATGCACTGACAAACTTCTGGACATTGGCCAATAGTCCCATCGGAGTCATTAAGTCTTGCTCTTTGTTTATAGTGATCATCAACTGCTGAACAACAGGCCAAAGAATCCTGAAGGCATTTTTCCCACCAGAGTGAAGAAGTTTCTTTATCTTATTGTCAATTTCAGAAAGCACTTCGGCAAACTTCTTCAGCAGCTCTTCATACCTTGGATGCGAAGACACAAAAAGGCAAGGAGGAACAAAATCCATATCATCTAAGCGCCAGCCATATTCATTGACTATTCTTGCTATAGGGAGAGCATTTTCCGGTACTGAGCTATTGGGCGCTATCAAAGAGAACGAATAGACAGGCTCTTCATAGCCGTCATTTGAGTCTTTCCACTCACCGGTATGGTTAATGATAAGGACATACTCTTTCTCGCCTTGATCTTCGGATATTGTGACACGTGTGTCAAATGAATTTGTGAATTTCGTGTCATAGCGTGCATCAATAAAATGGCCTCCTTTAGTTATTGCCGTACAACTTAATGACTCAACATCAACAAGTCCTTTGGAAATATTGACAGAAAGTTCGAATGGCACTAATGGCAAAAGGCCGAATCTTCCGGCAGCAGCCAGTGCAAAAGAGTTACCAACAAGTTCTGTCATGCTATCGTCTGACGCTCTGAGAATTTCATCAGTCAGCCTCATGCCTTTTTTCCAGCATATTCTTTTTGTCATAACTATAGGTTCGTATTAAAGTCCAAATAATTGAAAACGGTATCATCTGAAAGCCTTAAAGGTGTGGCATCTTTGCATATATTAAATTGCAAGTTTTCTTCAATACCAATGAAGTAGTCTTGAATGAACTGCCTAAAAGCCTCAATGTCCTCGACAAACTTGAGAAAGCTTTCATTGCAGTCATCCTCTGACCAATAGTGGATGTCATATACGGTTGTTTCCTCTTCGAATGTATTGCCAACATAGCTCTCTCCAAGCATGGAATCAATTCCGTCGGCATAGCGCGGCTCAACATCCGTATATTGTATGTTGATACGGTGTTTCTCCATTTTCAGCCCTTCCTCCATAAAGACCTTACGAAGCATGAATGTCAAGAGTGTTTTGTTGCCACGTATGTACTTACATGCAGGAATAAATTCCAACGACTGCCTTATGAAGCGGTTTGATTTCTGTTCTTCAGTCAGCTTGTCACCTATTATATTTGTCAGAATCTTGTTGCTCTCAACAAATTCATTTAGTTTCTCTCTTACCAGGACGCGTAGTTTCAGCAAGAGCAAATCCATTGGCTCGAAGAATCTGTATGCGTTTTCTTTTTCTTGTTCCTGCTTTTGATATTCCTCGGCAAAACGCTCTTTCTCCTCCAGCTTTGGAATGTTGTCAAAGCGGTCAACCTGATGGAACATGAATTCCGGTAAGGAATTGTACAAACTGTTTCTGCCTATGCCGAATAACAAGCTGCCGTCTCTCTTCTCTTCTACCTCCACAATGTCGTTGTAAGAATTGCGTTTATGCAATCCTCTTAATGCAACCTTGCAAGTGCCTTCTGGAAAGTACGAGAGCAGCACTTCTACATTAATGTCTTCTGGAATGTTCTTAGGTAACATCCTTGTTAGAGTAAAAGATGAGCGTCAGCCGTCAGTTCAACAAAGAATTGTCCTTTCTCGGTAGACACTTGAATGACATCAAACAGCGGTATGCCTATTTGCTGCAATGTCAGTTCTTTATAAGGGAAGTCTGCATCAATGTTTTCGTAAAAAGATTTGTGGAACAGCGTCCTGTAGCTCAACTTCCTCAATTCATCGTCATGGTTGATATAATCATCAAGCTTGGATTCAGGAATCATCACACTGAACTCTCTTTCAGGCTTGTCAGAAACAATCTTGTCTATAAACTTGTTGTTCCTCATGTTGATTTCAAGTGCTTTGGAACCGAGTAATGATTTTAAGTACTTCAGAGCCTCCTTGACTGTCATTGATGCCGACAGTTCATGTCCTTCAACTATGTTGTCCCACCGTTCGTGAGCGGGGCAGTTCTTCTTCCACGATGAGTATTTGTATATGTTCATGCTGTTGGTCATGCCCTCATAGCGTAGCATTTTCCCTTGGAGGGTTTTGAACTGGCTCTTGTCAATAGAATCAAGATGAATCATCTTCATTGCCTCCTGAACTTGCATGGCTCCTATGATTGACGCACTAATAGGTGTGGTAGCCACTCTGCCAGCCGAAGTCTGTGCTCTGACGACGTCAGCGCAGCCCGTTCTCAGCATGATGACATTGAATTCCTCTCTTGAAAGGCCACATTCATAGCAGTTAACGCCAGGTGTATAAACCTTTACAGCACCTGTCAGATTCTCTATGCTGCCATCAATCCAACTCTTTCCTGCTCGCATGCATAACCTGTTTAGCAGATAGCGGGCTATTCTGCTGTCAAGGCAACCGACAACGACGTCAACAGCCCGATACAGACCTAAACCGACTTCCGAAAAAAGATTGCCGACAATGGGAACCACTTTGATTTGAGGGTTGATTTCCATTGCCCGTTGTGCAACAATATCGGCTTTATAGGAATGATGATAAGCGTCTTTTTCTCTGAACAGCACCGAACGTGTCAGATTGGAAATCTCTATTTGGTCGAAGTCTACGACATAAATGTGTCCGACTCCGAATAGGGCCAAGTCTTTTACCACCTCATTCCCAAGTGCCCCGGCACCAGCTACCAGGACACGGGCGTTCTTGACTTTGTCTTGTTTGAACCAGGAGAGAAGGGTAAAGACCCCTTCTCCCCATTCATATTGTTTTTCCTGCTTCATCTTATCAGAAGACTAAGCCGACTTGGGTTCCAAAATACGAATTACCCAAAGCCTGATAATACACATCGGTGTCTTTTGACGAGAAGTTTATTTTGTATTTGAAAAAGATGCCGATTCGAACAAAATTCTTTCCTGCCGGGACATATCCGCCAAAGTCTACCTGTGGGGCAAGATAAAAGCCTGAACGTTTTTCGGGACTTTCATCTCCTATTTTTGGGTCATAGCTTGTGCTCAGTGTTGAGTAAAAGGTTGGAATAAGACCAAAACCGCCATATAGGGAAGCTTTTCCATGAGACAGCTTACTGTATTCCACAGAAAGAGGGACACCAAGTTCCAGCAAGCTGTACTTTTCAATGCCAACAGTAGCAACTGCCATACCTACCGACAGTCCGGCATTCAGGGCCATGTTTTCTGAAAACAAATACTTCCATGAGCCATTAATGGCAAACACATTCGAATACCTTGATTTGTTTCTCAAGCCTGTTTCCAGATTTATTCCAAGCTGGAAACCACTCTGAAAAGGCGATTCTTCAGTTGCGACGCTCTGTATAACAGTGTCTTTCTTGAGCTTATAGTAGTTATACAAGTCGATGCCCTTCCGTAGCCTGAACCTGTAATCCTCAATACTCTTGTATTCAACTTCATAAGGTCCCACTTCAAAATAGACCTCGCTCTGTGCAAATCCTGTTACTGAGAGAACAAGAAAAGCTGCGATAGAAATAAACTTTTTCATAACTATTGGTTTTAAAATTAATAATTAATCAGTTTCAACATATTTGAATATTGTATCTCCAATTTTGAAAGTGTCGCCATTAGACAGGACAGAAGGTTTGTTGACGGGAAGTTCTGCCCGTGTGTTGAATATTACTCCTGTGGCGAGAGGCTTTATCATTGGCAACTGTTTTGCAGGGTCGACAAACAACTGTGCATGCTCTTTTGCAACTTTATTGCTTTTCTCCCAGCTCATCTGAATCTCACAATCACCCGTCATTCCTATAGATACCTTGTTTCCTCCTCCGGTAGCGCTCATCCATTTGTGAATCGGAATCTTCTGTCCTGCCTTAATGCCATTCTGAATGATCAGGAAATACTTTTCTGCCAGCATGCGCACTGTAACGAGTGAAGCACCTAATCCGCCGCCGTATATAACAAAATCGAGCAGCATGTTCATCCAGCCATACCGAGAAGCCATAAAAGTAGAGAAGTAAAGGACAAAGAAGCCGATAATTGCTGAACAGATGCCTCCTATCATAGCACTTCTGACGGGAATTGAAGACTTCACTGTCAGACTCAGCGATGTGCATATCGAGAAAAGAATATAGGCAGGGAAGGAGCAATACCATGGAATATATGTGGTATGGATCATAGAAAGGATTGTACAAAGGAATATTGCTCCTATGGCAAACGAGCCTATTCCAACGGCACAAGAGAAGAAAGACAATCCTGCTATCTTCGCATAGACCTTCCAATTCTTTGCACCATACTCTTCGTTATATCTGAAAATGAGCGACAGGAAGAAGCCCAGTAATAGTCCTATTGTCAGGAATGCCGAAACTTTCGTAACGCAGTTGTCAAAGAGACTGGCTTGCTGTTCGTTGGTGAGGAACACTTTCACAATGCCTCGCGACAAGGCTGAAAAGCTTCCTCTACCCAACAGTTCGTAGAAAATCCAGCTGAACAGACCTGCACAGATACCGGCAATGGCCTGATAGCAGTCTTTCAAGGAGGCCTTTGTCAGAAGCTCTTTCCACTCGATGTGTTCCTGAATGCCCGTTTTGCAGTTCTGTCCATATTCCGCACACTTATAGCCGTTCTGTTCCCAGCATGCCACATGCATGATATGCTTGCATCTTGCAACCACCATCTGGCCAGGTTGAATGTCTTGCCTGCAGAAGTGGCAGATTCTTCTTTGTACATTCTCTTCCGGTACATATTTCTTGTAATATTTGAGAGAAAAGAACTTTGACTTTACAAAAGGTATGAGAATCTTCATCACGCAAAAGAAGACCACAATGGTTAATAGCGTGATGATAATGGCATAGGAGTATTTGATTGCAATCCCCACAGTATTCACATCTTCCGTAGGCCAAGGATTCTCTTCAGTTCCGATAGAAAACTCAACATTTCCTTTCCTTTCTTGATTCCATTCAGCATCGAAAACAGTCTTTCCCCTATAGATTCTGCCTTTAGTAGCCTTATATATAAAAGCAAAATCATACATCGTGTGTTGCACGGTTTCCTCGAAGGAATTGAGCACGTCGTTCAGATTGTCAGAAGGTTTGTAGTCTCCTTTCCTGCTTTTTATGACGTTGCCAAGAGAATCTCTGGGTGAGGTCACTCCCATAAGAGTTGCTTCAACATCCTTGTCAATTCCTTCTACAGAATAGTAAAAAGCATAGACTTTTGGCACGACGTGGTTGACATCTTCCTGATGGGAAGTCACTTCACGGAATGTGATGTTTTCGAACTCTGGCTTCCGGTTCCCTTCGGTAAACACGAAGAGTAGGTTTTTCCCGTTGTTCTTGCTGGCTCTTTCTCTGATAGTCCTGTTTTTCGAATAGCCTGCTTTTGTCTTAACAGAACTTTCAAGCTCTGCTACTCCTCCACCAAACTCTGCCAGCTTGGAATAAAGTGCCCCATAGAAGAACTTGCACGTGTCGTTCTTTAAGAAGTGGCTCTTGAAACCGGTGCAATTCTGCTTCGTAATGAGCTGACTTGACGAGACTTCTTCACCAAAGAACGAAATGAACACACAACTGTCCGAAGCGCTGTTGACCAGTCTTTCCACAGCCTCATATATCTTTTCTTTGCCGCTTTCAGGGATTGTGAGGTCTATGAGGACAGAAAAAGTGTAGTCACTGGGAATTCGTTGCCCTGCATCTAATGAAAGAATCCTACGCCTGTCATCGGATATGGGACTTCCGTCTTCAAATATGGCGAGATTTTTTTTAAGGTCATCCGTATTGACAAGTTTGGAACGGTTGCCGTCGCTGTCAAGTACCTTTAGAAAGAGTGTGATGCTGTCTTTCCCGACACCATATTCATATTGTTTGTCACAGAACTCAATCTCCTTCACGTCTTGCGCATTCAGGCACAATGCCATCAGCGATGATGCAAGACAACAAACAAATTTGTTCATAACTATCTTTTTCTTCTTGTCCATATTTTCAAGTCTTCTAATTTTTGTTCTCCATAATAGTTTTCATCCATGCAAATATCCTGATTGACAACAGGTATGGATGTCAACAACCCGTCAGCGGGAGTGAATACCAGGACGAATCTTATTTTTTCCAAATAGTTTGCAATCAGTCTTCTTACAGACGGAATGCTACAGTGAGTTGCTATCACAAAACCACCTATCAGTTCGTTGTCGGGAACAGTCTTGTCTTTCGAAACTTTCATGACCACGCTTCCCGTACCCATGCCTTGCCGGCTCGTATAGCCGTGAACAAATCCGGTGAATCCTGTTCCTTGCTCAGTAGCAAACATGCTCATGTCTATAATAGCCCCATTACTCAATTCTATTCCAGAGCAGTCCTCCAAATGCGACTTTGCACCTGCCAGCGTATCGTAGTAATCCTCGGCTTTGAATATGTTTCTTTCACTCTCAACAGCCCATTTGTGCAACTCCTCAAGCGAGTACGTTTTCTTTAAGTCTGCTTTTGAACTGATGGTAGAGTCTTTCTTAAAGGCAAAAATTCCAAGCTCCTGTTGTGGCGTCAGGATGTCCACTACGATAGCAGTCAGGAAGTTCGGATGAATTGCATGCTTCAACTGCATCTGGACATTGGTGTCGGAATTACTGAAAAACACGCCAAGTCCCGGATGGGAGTGAACCCAACAGGTCAGATCATATTGCAAGTTGGTATCTCTCCTTAGTTTCCTCAGCTGCTCCGTAACTTTGAGCTTGATTTTTCCTCCAAAGTTCAGTTCATACTCACTGAAAACAGCGTCATCGCCCGGAAGGACAATCTGTTCCAGCGAAACATCATACTCGTTGTTGTTGCTATCGTGAATCCACCTTCCCAACACCATGCACCCGTCTTCTTTCGGATTGTTAGGATTGCGCAGGTCTTCAGCATACATGTTATAGATGTCTTTGATGCAACTGTTCTTTATGTAAATGGTCCTCACTGCTGAATTGTCGCAAAAGTCACGGCTGTCTATTCTCAAGTAAGCATCGTTGCCCGCCACATCGTCAAGGCTTTGCTTTCTCAACACCGTTGTGGTGGTTTTCTTGACAATGATGGCATTAGCCGCACTGGTCGGGGTATCGCTAAGACGCTCATTTGCCTTTTTTGTTTTCTTGTTTGCCTTCTTGTACCAGATTGCCACTATCACCAAGACCAGCAACAGCCCGATTACAGTACCGACGGATTTCCATGACATGCTTTTCCTGTCAGAATTGTCTTGTGCCAAACTCCCGTTCATCACTTCCGAAAGACTGTTAACGTTTCTCTCTCTTTGGGCAGTTCTGTCATTCAAGATGGCCCGGATGCTGTCAATGCATTTCTCCTTATCAGCAATCTTGTCTTTGCTGAACCTTTCCATGTAGCTTGAAATGAAGGAGTCCTGACTTCTGGAATAGATGGAAATGGAGTCACGGTTTTCATTTATATATGAGTTCAGGCGATTCTCTTTTTTATAGCGTTCCGTGTCAGTCCAGTTTTTCAGGTTCGTGATGTGTGTTTCACATTTCTTTGTGTCTTCCTCAATAAGAGAATTTGAATAGAACGGAATGGATTCGATGTATTTGTTAAAATCCAGAACGACATCTTCAATGCTGAGCTCTCTGTTCTTTTTTGTCGGTTCTTTCTCGTCCTCTTTCACCTTTGGCTGCTCTTCTTGTCGGGCTGCCGTTTTCCCCGCCTGTTTTTGGGGCTTTCCTTTTTCTGGTACAGCACTTTCATCATCCGTCTCTTTGGGCTTTGGCTTGTAGTAAAGATCTATCCATCCACTTTCTGAATTGAGTACGCGAGCCTGAATGCGGTTACCGGTAAGGAAGCGGTCAAGGGTTCTTTCTTCTTTCGCCTGCAAGATGATGTTCGAATTGGGAGATTCGTACTCATTGGTAATGAGAATCTTGACAGCGCTGTTAGAATTATTCTTTATATGTTTCAAAACGATTCTACCCGGATGGGGACTGTTGCCCATGGTCAGGTCAATATCGCTTTTTCTGAGTTCCTGTGCATAGGCATGAGTGCTGATAAGCAATGCCAGACTTAACAGCAAAATGATTCTTATTGTTTTCATTCTTGTCATATTGAATAATCTTTATTTCCTTTTTTCTTGTCTTTCCCCATTTTTCCCATGGTGTCATTCACAAAGTCGCGGGTCTTTTTCCTTGCCTCTGTCTTTACCCGGTTGACCTGACTATGAGCTGCATTCCTGGCCCGTCGCCTTGCCTCGTCTTCAGCACGTTTTACGACCGACTGCTGCATGTCGAGCATACTTTTCTGGTTTTTCAGGTTCCTGAAATGCTGGAATAGTTGGTTTCCGACAAATGTAAGGATGGCGAGGATGATGCCTCCGATGATGAGCCAGATGTTCTGCTTTTTTTGTTCTTCAGCTCTCAGCTGGTTCGCTGCCTGAATGGAGTCTTCACGAGCCTGTGCCTGTTGTCTTGCCTGTTCTTCTTTTTGTTCAGCCGCTTGTTTTTCGGCTTCAGCAGCAGCACGTGATTTCGTTTTCAGTTCTCTTTCTTTTTCCCTGCAGTTGTCCAGGACTTCGTCTATTCTTTTTGCAACCCTCTTGTCGCACATCACGGAGGGATTCTCCCTTAACGCTCTCAATCGTGAAACGGCATCTCTTAAGTCGTCGGTAAAGGGCAATTCGTCTTGCTCAGCCAAAAGTTCATTGACATTTCTGATGGTCATCTCCACCACTCGAATGTCGATGTTGGCCTCACCTTCTTCTTCTTGAGAGATAATGGTGACAGCAGGGGATGCTTGGTTTTCAAGGTGAGAACCTGTATTCCTCTTTGATGGGAATTCAACTTCCAAGGAGCCGCAACTTGCAAATATGTTGTAATGCTTCTTTTTTTCATAATAAGCGAGATAGACAGGGACAGACAACTTAAATGCCGTTGTCGCACGAAATGTCAGCTCAGGATAGTCATCATCATCAATAAAGAAGAACCCGTCTGCGGAGCAATTGTAGCTGACAGAAGACGGTATGGAAAACGCCTCTGTATTTTTGCCGGCGAACCGGATGTCGTCATAGTTGCCTTCCCTGTCGAAAAACATCACCTTGACACGACTCGGCTTAAATTTCTCCTTAAACTTATTCCCCAGTATCTTCCTCACATCAGTGAAACGCAGCACATACTGGTTGTTCCGGAATGAGACATCATAGTCAAGGATAATTCTGTCTCGACTCTCAGAATACAAAGTGTCCCTCTTTGGCTTTGACTGTAGAGAAAGGGTTACACCCAAAAAGAAAAGCAGAAAGACGCAATGACGTTTCATAGCGAAAAAATCAAAATCGACTAATTCTTTGGTAAATGTCAGTTATCTTCGGGGCGTATTCGCTTGTTTTCCAGGCATTCGAGTGATTCCTGCACCGTTTGTCCGTACAGCATCTATAAAGAAGATTTATGTCATCAATGATGCTTGCCTTCAACTCCTTTCTGTTGTTACTGTTATACAGCTTCAGGTAATATTTATCTAATTTGTTGTAGATCTGTTCCAAGGAATAGCCGCAATATTTACACCTGTGTGGAGTTGAATAGACATGTGAGTCGCCGCAATTTTCTACAGCTAAAGACCTGATGTCAATGGAGGCAATACTATCATCCCTCAGTTGTCTCAGTTCCTCATCACTATGGTTGTAAAAGCGGTTATCAATTATATTTCCGATTTCTTCCAATAATTTGGTTCTTCTTTCTTCGAAGGGTTTTGCTTGTTCTTGAAATGTTGGCCTATGTCTTGGATTCTTACACAGTTTGGCCTCTT
>AUXO012542987.1_pt1 | contig 14851 bp, 12 predicted proteins | sample 768731 | NCBI WGS metagenome assembly AUXO01 (sample SAMN02715735, study PRJNA202380) | gut metagenome | biome: sheep rumen | host: Ovis aries | place: New Zealand: Palmerston North | reverse complement strand
AAGGAGCGTATTCCTTGGACTATTCAGAAATATGGCAACACCTCTTCTGTATCTGTCCCACTAACTATAGTCAGCGAGTTGAAGGATAAAATGGCAGGCGAGAAAAAGATTTTGATGAGTGCCTTTGGCGTAGGTATGGCATGGGCAACAGCCATTGTTCCATTTGTAGATTGTAAAATCAGTGATATTGTAGAATTATGAAGAGAAATCCTCTAGTGTCTATAAGATGTTTGGTGTATAATCATGGGCCATATCTTCGGCAATGCCTTGATGGATTCGTGATGCAAAAGTAAGGTGTTATCATCAAGCTATCACCAACAAAGTGAATGAATCTAATATCGGCCCTTTAGATCTTGGCAGCAAGTCTATTATAGCCACTTTCGCAAAGATCGGTCCTCAACGTGCAAGTGGAGTTCGAATTGTTGCATTGCGTCCTTGTTGTTGTTTTGAGCCAAGAAGGGCAAGCATTATATTGTAAACTTTGATTTTATATGATTATATAAAAATGATCAGCAAAAATAGAGACATAACACACTCAACCCGTCTGGATTCTAAAATAATTAAAACTAACAAATAGAACAAACCGGCAAAGAAGAATAAAAATGGAGCAAATAACTGAGCAAGAGAAGAATGCGTCTCTCAAGCACAAAACAGTTATAGGTGCAATTTGGGCTTTCTTTGACACATTTGGAGGAATGGTCATTGGCTTTATAATAGGTATTTTTTTAGCCAGATTACTATCTCCTTCAGAGTATGGCCTTATAGGAATGATTGCTGTTTTTTCTGGAGTAGCAAACATGTTTGTAAACAGTGGCTTCAGCCAAGCTCTTATTCGTAAACCAGATTTGAATGAAGATGATATTCAAACTACATTTTGGTATAGTTTAGGAATGTCTATTCTTATGTACGCTTGCCTTTTCTTTGCCGCTCCATATGTGGCACAATTTTATTCAGAGCCACTGCTTACGACAATTATGCGGGTCACAAACCTCCCTATATTAATTAGCGCTTTTTCCATCTATCCAACTTTGATTATCAATCGAGAATTAAAGTTTAATGTCTCAACAAAAGTCACATATATATGCACTATAATCAGTGGTATCGTTGCTATCATAATGGCGTTTTCAGGTTTTGGCGTTTGGTCTCTCGTTATTCAAGGTATAGCGTCAAGCTTATTAAGCGTAACCATTTTGAACTTATTGTTCAAATGGAAAATTCGTTATCGTTTCTCTAAAATAAGTTTTAGCTACTTATGGAGTTTTGGGAATAAGCTATTGGCATCAGGATTATTAGATACAATTTACTCCAACCTCTCTCAAATAGTAATTGGACGTGTCTATTCATCCTACGATTTAGGGCAATATCAACGTGCAAGTAGCTATAACAATATATTTTCTCGAACGCTGACGGGAACTATTCAAAAAGTCTCATATCCTGCCTTAAGTAAACTTCAAAACGAACCCGAACGCATGCGTTCCGCTTACAGAAAACTAATAAAATTTTCCACCATGTTGTCATGTGCAGGTTGCCTTTGCCTTGCTGCAACGGCAAAGCCTCTTATTGTACTCTTGATAGGTGAGAAATGGTTGCCCTGTGTTGAATATATGCAAATTATATGCTTTTCTGCCTTATTATATCCTGTGCATGCTCTTAATCTGAAAGTTCTGCAAGTGATAGGACGTAGTGATCTTTTTTTAAGATTAGAGATCATAAAAAAAATTGTTGGAGCCAGTACTATACTATTTGGTATCTTCATTAGCATCAAAGCAATGTTGTTATGGGGTATATTTACAAGTTTTATCTGTTTTGGAATTAATGCCTACTATTCCAAGGAGTTTCTTGAATATAGTTTCTGGCGGCAGTTCCGCGATATTCTTCCATTTATAGCCTCCTACACTTTAATTGGACTGATAACATGGAGTTTAACACTATTACAAACATCATTGATTCTTATTCTTGGCCTTCAGATAGTGTTGTTTTTGTGCCTTTCAATATTATATAACGAGTTATTTCATGTTCCAGAATATCTGGAATTGAAAAACATGCTCCTAAAAGGATGGCACCGCTTTTGTCAATTTATCAGGCATGACAGGAAACTTTAATTGCCAGGTTTATCTATAATAGTTTGTTTTTGTTGCAAATCAACAAAATTTATTTATAAAGAATATTTTATATGATTTACGCACCTGTTATCGTACCGACCTTATGTAGGTATGAACATTTTAAGCGACTTGTAGAATCACTTCAGGCGAACCCTCTGGCAATTAAAACCGATTTGTTCATAGTTTTAGACTACCCTGCAAAAGAAGAGCATTGGGAAGGGTATAGACTTATTGCAGACTATTGTGAAAATATCACAGGATTCAATAAAGTTGTAATAACAAAAAGGGATCACAATTGCCGTGGGAATAAAAGCGATGTCTTAGACTATATTTTAAATCATTATGAAGGGTTTATATTTACCGAAGATGACAATGTTTTTTCTCCAAACTTTTTAGAATATATAGACAAAGGGCTGGAGAAATTCAAACATGACAAATCCGTATTAGCAATTCTCGGCTACAGGCCCTTTTATAACATAAAATTTAAGGACAACAACTACTATTTCAGTAATGTGGATTTTCATGCATGGGGATATGGTATGTGGTGTGATCGGCGGTTAACGCTTAATAAAGAATTTAATCGTAAGCTTTTCGTGAAGGCTTTGTTTAATCCATTTGCTTTTTTTAGAGTTGCCCGTAATGGTTGGAGAAAGCTTAGAATATTTTTTATGCTATTATTTGCAATCGACGAGAAATTTGTTTTATACGACACATATATCAGCGAATATATGTCAATTAAAAACATGCGATGTGTTAATCCTACAATTTCTAAAGTGAGAAACGAAGGTTGGGATAACAGTGGTTTACACTGTAACGATAGAGGCAAAGAGCTTGAGGATAAACATATGCATCAGCAGATTGATGATGCTGAATATTTTGACTATGCCGGTGATGGTATGAATTATTTTAAACATAATCATAATGCATATGTAAATGAAACATTTAATAAAGTTACATTCAAACAATTTATAACTTTTCTTCCATTAAGAATTATGGCATGGACTTGGCGTTCTATAAAAAACCTGCTATCATTCCATTAAGCAAGTCTAACCTTCGAAAGAATTATTTATATAACTTGTTAATGATGATTTTGAATTTCATTAATTAGACCTATAAGGTTAAATCGTTGTTCCCTTTTTGCAAAATAGCTTATGATTCATATCAATAATAAAGAAGACTGCTGTGGCTGCACGGCATGTGAAAGCATTTGTGGAACAAAAGCAATAACATTAAAATCGGACAAGGAGGGATTTCTGTATCCTAAAGTCAATATAGACAAGTGTATAGACTGTCACTTATGTGAAAAAGTATGCCCAATCATTTTTAGGAAAAACCAAGATGTCACTATAAATTCTCAACAATATTATGCCCTACGTCATAAAGATGAAAAAGTTCTTAAAAAAAGTTCTTCAGGAGGAGCTTTTTCTGTTCTTTCATCCATAGTTCTTAGCAAAGGAGGAGTTGTGATTGGTGCAACTTATGACGAAAAGATGGAGGTTCGACATATCATGGTTAAAAGTATTGAAAACCTTCCCAAAATATGTGGGAGCAAATATGTACAATCAGACATCCAAGGATTATTTCAGACCTTAAAAAAAATGTTAGACAAAGGCATCCTCGTCTTGTTTTCTGGAACTCCATGTCAGGTTGAAGGATTGAATCTTTTTTTAAGAAAAAAATATAAGAATCTGATTACAATAGATATAGTCTGCCATGCTGTAGGAAGTCCTAAACTATTTAAGGAATATATAGGATACCTTGAAACCAAATTGAAAAACAAGGTAACATGGATGAATATGCGAGACAAAGATAATTATGGGTGGGGACATCGGTTTTCACAACGTGCTTGGACTAAAAATGGAAAATCTTTTTCTGAAAAAGACGGCTTCTTTCCATGGTGGAATATCTTTTATTCTCACATGACAAACAGGCCATCATGCCATGAATGCAAGTTTACAAATTTTTCCCGTCCAGGCGATATTACTATCGCTGATTTTTGGGATGACAAGAACCTAAGGCCTGAACTACATTCTATAAAAGGTACTTCCGTATGTATCGTAAATTCAGAAAAGGGTAGACAACTTCTAAACGATGCTCATAAAAGTGCCGATATTTGGGAAATAACAAAAGAACAAGCTTGGCAACCATGCCTAGAAACTCCTACCTTGGCTAATGAAAAAAGGGAAGAATTTTGGAAAATATATGAAAAAGGGGGGCTTGTAAAAGCGTATGAAATGTTTATTTACATTCCCTTAAGAATTAGAATGATGTGGTGGATTAAAGATTCTATTGCCTCAATAATTGGTTATAAATAATAAATATCTTTTGGAGAAAATATCAATTTGTTAAGAAATGAAAATTGGAATATTAACTTATCATTGTGTTCCTAATTTCGGAGCCCAACTTCAGGCCATGTCAACAGTTGGTTATTTAAAACGAATGGGGCATACACCTGTTGTTCTTCATTGGTATCCAAAAGATTTAGAAACTCAATACAATAGAAGGGCGCCTAAAATACAAGTAAATTGCCAAAAACAATTTGCAGAAATAAACTTTCCTTTATCGAGACTCTGTAGAAATGAGAAAGAACTCATTCTAGAGATAGAAAGGAATCAGCTTGATATGATTATTACAGGGAGCGATGCTTTGTTTAAATATAAGCCCATCATCGAACGACGACGGAGTTTCTCAAAAAGGCGATTAAGATTCATCAACAACTATGTTTCTAGTGAGACTTTAAACGGTAATCCTTTCTTCTGTGACTATTATGGGAGTTTATCCAAACAAATTCCAGTAGTGACCTTCTCTGTATCTTCTCAGAATTGTCCATATTTCAAGATGAACCAAGAAGAACGTGAAAAGATGGGGCATTATTTGAGAAATTTTAAAGTCATCACAGTACGTGATCAATGGACAAAAAATATGGTTGAAGAAATTTCTGGAATTAAGGAAGTTCCAATTACTCCAGATCCTGTTTTCGCTTTCAACCAAAACTGTTATATCCACATTGCTTCAAAAGAAGAAATAACAAAAGAATTTGGACTACCTGATAATTATGCTCTAATTTCTTTTACAAAATCAGAAATGAATCCTAATTTTGCTCAAGAGATTGCACAAAGGTTGCAAGAAAAAGGCATTACACCTATTTCTCTTCCTGAACCAGAAGGTCTTGCAGATTTCGGTTTTTCTCATAAAATTGAATTGCCTTTAACCCCAATTAAATGGTATGCTCTTATCCAACACGCTGAAGCATATATTGGAACCCGTATGCATCCTATTATTGTAAGTTTGCATAATAGCACACCTTTTTATAGCTTTGACGGAAACGGAACTTATGATGCTCAAACTGGCCAATTTAATCAAAATAGCAGCAAGATATTTGACATACTCAAAAGAGCGCATCTGGAAATGAATACATATGCGCTCAAAAGTGGGCTGCCTTTTACGCCACCAAGAGAAATCGTTGAAAAGATTTGCTCTTTTAATAAACAGTCATGTACGGCTTTTTCTACTAAAATGGCAGAATCATACAATGCTGCTATGGATTACATTTTCAAATCAATATGAAGGTTGTTGTTGTCACAGGATTAACTCCCACTCCAGAAAATAAGGGCGGTATCTCTGCACTTATCTATTCTACTATTTATTTCCGTCCTAAAGAGGTGGAAACAAAAATTTATACCTTTAACATAAATCACGTTTGTAATAAAGAGATTGCTAATCTTGCAGAACAACTTCGTTCAGAAATAAAAGTCATTCCTATCCCATCTAAATTCATTAAATACTCAAAAAATGAGTGGCTTACACGTTACGATAAATTCTTTAGGTGGAATCCTTTGAAAAATGATTTGATAAACAAACAATTTGTCAAGACACTTAAAAAAGAAACCTGCGATTTTATTTTGCTTTATCCTTTTTATATGTCTTCTTTAGCAAACTTAATATCAGAGCAGAGATTTGTTGTATCAGGACCAGATTGCGAAACATTTAACCGCTCCAGAAGATTAAGTAATCCCTTCCGCCTACATACAAGAAAAACTATGATTGATGACTTTATATATCTTCAAAAGAATAAGGCAACAGAAGAATTATGGGGAAAAGATAATATAAGGGTACACTATGTTGGTATGAATGATTACAAATTCTATCGAGATGTCATTGGTCATTCCAATGCTCACTTCCTTCTTCACCCATACGTAAAATATAAAGAGAAGAGAATCGACTTCTCACATGAGAAACTGAAAGTGATCATTCCTGGTTGCTACGATATGTATTACAACACAGATGTTGACAAGATGCTGCCTGCACTTATTGCCAATAAAGAGAAACTTCAAGAGACTTTTGAATTTACTTTCCTTGGAAAACATTGGTATCCTATAGATGAACGACTAAAAGCAGCAGGATTCAAGGCTGAGTTTAAAACGTGGGTAGAAGATTATGCAGAAGAATTAGTACAACATGATATCGAGATTACTCCCATTTCATTTGGTACGGGAACGAAAGGAAAAGTGCTTGATGCTATGGTAAACGGGTTGTTGGTTGTCGGATCCGGTTATGCTTTAGAGAATATATGTGTACGGGATATGGAATCTTGTGTACGCTATAGAGATGCCTCTCACATTGCCTCCATCCTAATCTCTATTGCTAATAACCGTGAGAAATACCAGGCAATAGCAGAGAAAGGTCGACAGCAAGTAATGAAATATCATAATCCAGAGAGAATATCCAAACGGTTCTTTGAGATTTATGGTAAAGAGTTTGGAGTTATTTAATAGATGATTAGGTGTTAGACAGATTTGGTAAGTTAGTAATTTAGAGATTTGGGTTCTTATGCAAAATATACTGTTTATTGGCGGTGGCGGATTTATTGGATCTAATATTATTCGTACGCTTGAGAGATTAAAGATTAAGGAGAATGGGCAAAAGACCTACGTGCTTGAACCTCCTTTTGCTAATGTTTCAAGATTAATTGGTTTAAACGTTAAAATTTTCCGCGGAGAATTGTTAGATTTCGATTTCGTACAGTCCATCGTGGAAACAAACAACATTGATACCGTCATCCATTTGGTTTCTACCATTATCCCTGGCAGTAATTTCGAAGATTATAAACGGGAATACCAAACAGTCATTTTCCCTTCTATAGAGTTAATGCAACTTTGTGCAAAACGGGGAATCAAATTCGTGTATTTCTCCTCTGGTGGTACTATTTATGGTAACAGAACGACAACAGTACCATTCCAAGAGACAGACCCAATGGCGCCTATCTCCTATTATGGCTGGTCAAAACAGATGATGGAGAACAGTATTCATTATGTGCATCGCACAGAAGGATTAAAATACTTAATCCTCAGACCCTCCAATCCATACGGACATGGTCAGAACATTCACGCCAAACAAGGCCTCATCGCTGTAGCCATCGGCAAGATATTGGCAGGAGAACCCATCACCGTCTGGGGAGATGGCTCTTCGGTACGTGACTACATTTATATTGATGACCTATCAAAAGTAGTTTGTCAACTATTGCAAAAAGATATTCATAATACCACTTTGAATATTGGTAGCAACGAAGGTCACTCCATCAATGATATCATCGCTCATTTGAAAAAGATAGCAGAAGAAGAGGTGAATGTGAAGTATGTTGCCTCTCGTAAGGCTGATGTGGCCAATATGATTCTTGATACTACCAAGCTAAAAGAATACGTCCGCTTTGAACCAACGCCATTGAATGCAGGAATGAAAGCTTTTTACGAGGAAACGAAAGCCCGAAGGGCGTAATTCAACAAATCACAACAACGTTTAAAATGATGAACAAACCCAAAATAACGGTCATTACTTGCATGTATAAGGGCGAAGGGACGGTAAGGCAGATGATTGACTGCGTACTAAACCAGACCTTTAAGGATTTTGAATACATTTTGGTAGATGACGGCTCTCCGGATAAATGTGGTGAGATTGCTGAAGAATACGCAAAGAAAGACTCACGAATTCGTGTACTTCATAAGCCCAATGGAGGATTAGCGAGTGCCCGCAATGCAGCTTTAGAGATTGCGCAAGGAGAATATACGATCCAGTTTGACCAAGACGACTTTGTGGAAAGCAACTGCTTAGAAGAGATGCTTAAAGCAGCTGAAGAGCAAAAAGTAGATGTACTGATTGCTGATTATTACCGTGGTGACCAATATGTGATGCATTATGTATCGCAAAAGCCTACTTCCCTTGACCACTTATCTGTATTGAAAGATTTATTCGGTCCAATTCAAGGCTTCTGCTGGAATAAATTAATCAGGCTTGACGTTTATCAGAAATATCATATACAATTCCCATTAGACATTTATTCTTGTGAAGACCAATATGCCATGGCTCAAATCTTTATGAATGATGTTAAGGTGGGATATCTATCCATGGCTTTCTCCAAGTATATGTATAATGCGAATTCTTTGATTCGCTATTACGATGAACACACTTATCAAGTTGATGTTCATACAAGAGATCAGTTTGTTAAACTACTGAAAGATTTTCCAGAAGCGCAAGCTGTTGCCAATGACAGTAAGACCCGAGCTATTGTATTACGTGCTTTCATTTTTGGCAGATATTTCTTCTCTAACTCTGAATTCAAAAAGGAACTTCACTACTATGCTCCAATTGTCAAAAAATCCAAAATGATTTGGTATGAGAAATGGCCCATTTACTTCTCGTGTAAAGGTAGCTATCATTTCTGGAATAGCGTTTACCACTGGGGATTAAACCTAAAACAAGTAGCAAAGAAACTATATTACTAATATTCTTTTTCACTTTACTTGTTAACCATCTACTATCCAACAACCTAAATTCTTATCAAAAATATTTTATCCATCTAAATCTCTAAAATAAAAAATATGTTTATTGTTTATATTATCTTTTTATTGTTTTGTATTTTAATATCCAGTTCAAAAACTGAACAAAAAAACATTGTTTTAGCTCTTGCCTGTATAGTTCTTTCTTTTGGTGTTGGTTATCGAGGACTATTTTGGCCAGACACTATTGGCTACAAATTGTTTTTTGAACAATACACTAATAATCTCGGCAATTTTTCTATTTCAGATAAGCCGGTGGGATATAGTGAAAAAGGATTTTATTTTTTGGGAGTTTTAGTTAAAACCTATACGGATAATTATCAAATTTATTTTTTGTTTATTGGTGTACTTTCTATGTTCTTCCTCTATAAGGATCTCAAAAAATATTCTTTATATCCTTTAATTGGTCTATGCGCTTATCTTTCCCGCTTTTTCATGAACCGTAACTTGGTACAAATACGTGCAGGATTAGCTTATCTTATTGTTATTTGGGGTATCAAGTATATCCATGAAAAGAAAATGTGGCACTATATTTTACTTGTGTGGATAGCATCTCTAATCCATTTCAGCGCATGGATTGCCCTTCCACTTTATTTCATTTGCAATTGGATACATATTGATAAAAAAATAATTCTATTGGGATTGGGATTTGCTTTTATTATCGGTGGCTTTTTCCAAGAAACTGTTTCAACTTTTGTCATAGATAATGCTAGTGACCTAAATGTGACTACTTACACTCAAGGATCTTACATTACTGAGGCAAAAGGTCTTGCCAATCCAATGATCTATTTCCAATGTTTTTTACTTTTGGCTTATACTTTCTTGGAAAACAAACTTTCGCCCATTACAACATATTATAAAGAAATTCGTGATGGCTATTTTTACTCTACCTTAATTCTTATAACCTTCTGCTCTTTTACTGCATTATCCGGTCGTACATCAACAATGTTTGCCACTCTAGAATTTGCCATTATTCCTTCTCTTGTTTTCATGTTTGAAAAGAAGGAACGGAACTTTGCCTTATTATTTATGGCTGTTTTATTGATTGGCATTATGTACATGTATATGCCTGATAATATTAAATGGAGTCTGTAACAGATATACGATGACGATAACTTTTTAAGTTAAGGGTTATTGGTTATTGGTTAATGTTGAAAGGTTAATGGTTATTGGTTAATGGTGAAGGATTAAAGATAAGGTTATTGGTTAAGGGTTAAGGATTAAGGGTTAAGGGTTAAATAACAAAAAAGATGAAGTATCCGGAATATTGCGTGGCAATCAGAACATTAGGGACAGCTGGAGAGAAATATCAGCAACTGCTGGATTCATTGAAGGCGCAAGAGCATAAGCCCAAGAAGATATTGGTTTATATAGCAGAAGGGTATCCACTGCCTAAGGAGACCATAGGAATAGAAAAATATATAAGATGTGCTAAGGGTATGGTGGCCCAACGATCACTTCCATTTGATGAGGTGGATACAGATTACGTGTTATTTTGCGATGATGATCTGTATCTACCACCAGACCTTGTTGAACGGATGTTTGAGGGGTTACAAAAAAAGAAAGGAGATTGCATAGCTTTGAACGCTTTTCACAGCATTAACTTATCCAAGTTTCAACAAATTGCTGTATTTATACACAGTTTTATATCGTCTCGTAAAGATGACGGATGGTATGTTCGTATTAAACGAAATGCATCCTATTCCTACAATTCTTATCCCAAAGAGAACATAATTCCCACAGAAAGTGCACCTGGAGCTTGCTACCTTTGCAAGAAGTCCACCTATCAAGCAATCCATTTTGAGGACGAACAGTGGTTAGATAAAATGTCTTATGCAGCAGCGGATGATCAACTCTTCCATTATAAAATGCATCTTGCTGGCTTTCGTGTCCTTCTTTTTGATAACTCTGGCATTATACACTTAGATGCTCAAGCGGGAATAAGACCCCGAAGAAAAAACAAGATGTTTCTTCAGAAGAAGAACCTATTTATAATGTGGTATAGAACGATATATGAGGTGAGGACCTCACCAAAATGGAGAAAAGAAGACAATGAGATAATAAGAAATATCGAAAAATGGAGGTGTATCGGGGCATTTACGTGGAGATGCTTATTTGGAGTCTTGACATTGCCGCTTGAAGTTATTCACTACCGTGAACCTCAATTCTTTGTAGATTATTTCCGTGGTCTATGGGCAGGATGGAAATACGTGCATTCTGAAGAATACAAAGCTATACCAAAATTCGATGCATACATTAGTTAGAGATTTAGTGTTGTAGAGATTTAAATGGTTAGCGTTTTAGATGGTTAGTAATTAAATGAAAGTTTAAGGATTAAAGATAAACGACTAAATCCTTCATCTTTAAACTTGAAACTCACTATATGAATATTCTGATTGTTTGTCCAAGACTTTGCCATGGAGGTGCAGAACGAGTTGCTGTATGCCTGGCTAATGGGTTTGTAAAGAGGAGGCATGAAATAAGATTCATGTCAGATCTTTATGAAGAAGTAACTTACACTTTGGATAACCGAGTTCAGATTTCAAACCTTATATCGGCACATAATAACAAAATTCAGAAATGGTTTGGGGCAATCAGAAATGTCAGAAATGAAGTTAAGCGAAACAAACCAGACATTATCATAGGAATAATGCCTTTATGCTCATTAATAGCAAAGATTGCCACGATTGGCATAAAAATCCCTATTATAGCTACAGAACATAATGCCTTTGAGAAGCCCAAAAGTTCTCCTATGCCAATAACAGAAAGGCTTTATAAATTCCATATTAATAAAATCTTTGACCAAGTAACTGTACTGACAGAAGCAGATAAAAAGGTAATTGATAAACGCTTGAAAAACGTGACCGTCATGTCTAATCCTTTGGTTATAGACCCCATTACTTTGATCCCACCCCAAAAAAAGTATATTTTAGCTGCAGGAAGAATTGATAATTGGTACGTGAAAGGATTCGATATTTTGCTCCAAGCTTGGAGCAAAATAATTAGTAATGAGCAATTAGAAATTAGTAATTATGATTACTCTCAAGATGGAAAACCAAGCCATTGGTGGTTGAAGATTGCAGGAATTTGGCGTGGTGAAGATACAATTCCATATCTGACAGGGATTATTCCTGATGGGGAATGGAAAAACCTTAACGATAACGATAACGATGACGATAACAAGAGTGCGGTTTGGAGGTCAGAGAAATATCATATTGAGTTCTTGGGATTCAGGAAAGATATAGAGGAATTGTATAAAAAATCTTCAATTTTCGTGCTGAGTAGCCGATATGAGGGGTTTGGACTCGTGTTGATTGAGGCAATGAGCCAGGGGTGTGCGCCTGTGGCGTGTGATTATAAGGGAAGGCAAAGGGAAATCTTAAACCCCTCCTCAGCCCTCCCCGAAGGAGAGGGAGAACCTAACAGGAAAATAGAAATTACGGAGAATGGGATTTTGTGTGAACCTGATGATGTGGAGGCATTAGCCTCAGCTTTAAAGAAAATGATGGAGGATGAGGATTATCGGAAGAAAGTTCAGCAGAATGCCGTGGAACGGAGTAAGTTCTATGATATGGAACACACGATGAATCGATGGGAGGAGTATCTAAATAAAGTTATATCTTAACAGTTATAATAGCAATGAAGAAAAATCAAAACTTCTCCTCAAATAGAGAAAAGATATTATATGCATTACGTGATCCTATCTACGGATTTTCACTTGTATTACATCAATTATCTCCATGGATTAACGATGAGTTATATCTGAAGATGACATATTATTGCTATTTCCGGAAAAAACTCAACTTGAAAAATCCGCAAACTTTTAATGAAAAATTACAATGGCTAAAACTTCATGAAAAACATGAAGAATTTACCGACATGTCAGATAAGGCTACAGCCAAATGTATTGCTGAAACCTATTTTGGTAAAAGTTTTATTGTTCCAACATATGGGGTTTGGGAGCACTTTGAAGATATTAACTTTGAAGAACTTCCAAACCAATTTGTTCTTAAATGTACACATAATTCTGGCGGTACTGTGATTTGTCGTGATAAAACAACTTTTGACAAAGAAAAAGCTAAAAGGATTCTTAATCATTGTTTAAGCAAAAACCCATATTGGGGCACAAGGGAATATCCTTATAAAAACATTAAACCACAAATTATTGCCGAAGAATTCCTTGATGATGGTAGAACTCAAAAATCAGGTCTCACAGATTATAAATTTTTCTGTTTTAATGGAGAAGTTAAATTTCTCTATGTATCTCAAGGACTAGAAGACCATTCTACAGCTGGAATCTCTTTTTTTGATTTAAACGGTAATCGTTTACCATTTAAAAGAGGAGATTTCCGACCTATTGATACATTTACGCCACCAACTAAATTTAATGAAATGGTGGAGATAGTAAAAACTGTATCTAAGAAATTGAATCTTCCTTTTATTCGTATCGATTTATATGAAGTATATGGCCATTTATATTTCTCTGAATTTACTTTCTTCCCGTGTAGCGGCATGCTACCCTTTGAACCCGAAGAATGGGATGAAAAGTTAGGAAAAATGTTGATTTTGCCAAAAGAACAATGAACATCACATTCCTAACTGCTTCTTTAGGATCCGGCGGAGCTGAACGCGTTGTTTCGCTGCTAGCGAACCGTATGGCAGAAATGGGACATCAGGTGGAGATTATCTGCCTGATGTATGATGATGTATATTACCAGACTAAGCCGGAAGTGAAGCTGACAGTGGTGCCTAGGGTGTGTCCAGGGAACTTAATAAAGCGGTTGTTTTGGTTAAGGCGTTACGTCCAAAAATCAGGAACGGAGGTGTGTGTTGCCTTTACAGAAGGGGTGTATTGCGCTACCATTTGTGCTTTGTTAGGAACAGGGATTCCCGTAATTGCTTCGGAACGACTGGATCCTCATTATATGTCGTGGCAACGGAATCTGCTGAAGAAGATTTTCCTACCTTATGCAGCTTGGCTGGTGGTGCAGACGGAACATATCAAAAGCTATTTCAAAGGTAAGGTCGCGAAAAAGACATCGATTATTCTGAATCCTGTTAATGAGAAGGTGTTTGAGGTTAATGATGAAAGGTTAATGGTTAATGGGGATGGGTTAGCGGTTAAAGAGAATACGATTATAAGCGTGGCGCGGTTGTTTCCGCAGAAGCGGCAGGAGGTGCTGATTGGAGCGTTTGCGAAGATTGCAGAGAAATATCCTGAATGGAAGCTTGTGATTTATGGAGAGGGACCGGAGCGAGCAAAGCTCGAGAAACTCATCGCTTCGCTCAACGATAACGATGACGATGACGATAACCATTTGAACACAAAAGTCACTGAAGATAAGAGCGTTGACGTTGAAAAACAAAAAACACAGAATGAGGTTCATGGGGATGAAAGGTTAATGGTTAATGATGAAAGATTAAAAATTAAGGAACGGATTTTATTGCCGGGAAGATGCGAGACAATTATTGAGGAACTGAATAAGGCGAAGATATTTGCGCTCTCCAGTGACTATGAGGGACTGAGTAATGCAATGCTGGAAGCAGTGTGCGTGGGATTGCCGATAGTCAGTACACGGGTATCAGGAACGGATGAACTGATTCGTGAGGATGTCAATGGCTATGTGGTAGATTGTGGAGATACGGATGCTTTGGCAGAAGCTTTGGAAAAGTTGATGGGGAATGAAAAGAAAATCCATCAGTTCTCTGCGGAAAGTAGAAAAATGGCAGAACAGTTCCGGTTGGATCATATTGTAAGGGACTGGTTGGAGTTGATGGAAAGGGTTATTAAAAAGGAGACCCTCTAATCCCCCTTAGAAGGGGGACTTTACTGTCCACGAATATACACGAATGATACGAAAATAAAACGATGACGATAACGATGACGATGACTTTCTGTCCACGAAATACACAAAA
>AUXO012731776.1_pt1 | contig 14855 bp, 11 predicted proteins | sample 768731 | NCBI WGS metagenome assembly AUXO01 (sample SAMN02715735, study PRJNA202380) | gut metagenome | biome: sheep rumen | host: Ovis aries | place: New Zealand: Palmerston North | reverse complement strand
TGGACGCTAATGGCGCTTGGGGAGATTGACTACGGGCTTTTAGGGTTGATCGGAGGCCTGATGGTATTTGTGACGTTTTTCAACGGCTTACTTGCGAGTGCGAATTCGAGATTCTATGCGTTCAGTATAGGCGAGGCGAGCGTTGCCACAGATCGTGGGGCTGCTTTAGAGGAATGTCGTAAATGGTTCAATACTGCATTGAGCATACATTCCATTTTACCTTGCTGCTTGGTTCTGATCGGTTATCCATGTGGAATATATGTGATTGAGCATTTTCTTGAAATACCTCCTGCGCGGCTATCTGCTTGCCTCTGGGTCTTTAGATTCTTGTGTTTATCTTGCTTTGTTGGGATGATTAATGTTCCGTTTACTGCCATGTACGGCGCTAAACAGGCGATAGCAGAGCTAACAGTATATAGCTTTGTTTCTTCTACATTGAATGTTTTATTTGTCTATTATATGGTAACGCATCCGGGCGATTGGCTGGCCAGGTATGCTGCATGGGCGTGTCTGCTTGCGATTGTTCCACAGATAATTATTTGTATCCGCGCTTGCATGGTTTTCCCTGAATGCAAGATATCCTTTAAGTACATGTGGGATGTCAAAAGGCTTAAAAGGATAGGCAGCTTTAGCTTCTGGCAATTTCTTGGCGGGTTGTGTGGCATGCTGCGAGTCCAAGGCGTTTCGATTATATTGAACAAATTTTTTGGTGCGGCAATGAATGCTGCGCAAAACATCGGGAATAGTGTTCAAGGCCACTGCAACACTCTCGCGGCAGCTATGCAAGGGGCCTTTGTCCCTGTCATAACTCAAGCTTGCGGAGCCGGCGATTATGACAGGATGAATCGGTTTGTGATTAGAGTCTGCAAGTTTAATGTCTTGCTGTCGCTGATTTTCATGTTGCCATTATCATTGGAGCTTCAGGAAGTGATGCGCATCTGGCTAAAAAAGCCACCAGCGTTTTCAACGGGATTGTGTTATTGTGGAATGCTGTTCTATTTGGTGGATTGTTGTACAGTAGGGCACATGGTGGCCGTTAATGCGTCAGGGCGCATTGCACGATATCAAGTAGTGCTTTCTGCTATCAATGTATTCACTCTGCCTATTGCGGTGGTGCTTGGATTCATGACGAAGAATGTTTATTGCATAATGGGTGTTGTAGTCTCAATGCAGGTGCTGAACTCAATTGGGCGACTCTTATTTGCGCGAGTGATTTGCAAGACAGGACTAAGGGCTTGGATTGCAGAAGTCTTAAGGCCAAGTATAATTGCCATTGCAGCTACTGCTGTAATTGGATATATCCCGCAATTCTACATGAGAGCATCCTTGTGTCGCGTTGGGGTGACAACACTCATATGTGAGATTGTGTTTATGCCGCTAACATGGTTTGTCCTTTTGTCAGAGTCTGAAAGAACGTTTGTTCGAGAGAAGTGCTTCATGCGCTTTTGCCATTTTAGAAAAGGATAGATGTATTATGGGAAAAATCTATACTGACGAGAAGAACGCCCAGATCGTCCTTGCGCTATTGAAGGCTCATGGGATTCGTCGGATTGTCGCCAATCCTGGCACAACAAATATTGCCATTGTAGGTAGCGCCCAAAACGATCCGTGGTTTGAAGTTTATTCTGGCGTTGATGAAAGGCATTCTGCGTATATGGCTGTCGGCATGGCAGTCGAAAGTGGAGAACCTGTCGTGCTTAGTTGTACAGGGGCCACGGCTAGTCGCAATTATTATTCGGCGTTAACAGAAGCTTACTACAGGAAGATTCCGATTCTTGCACTGACATCTATACATCATATGAATTCTGCTGGTAATCTTCTGCCGCAGATGATTGATCGAACAGTACAACCCAAAGACATTGTTCGGTATAGTATACAATGTCCTGTCCCATATACGGCCCAGCAAGAAAATGATTGCATTTTGAATGTGAATAAGGCCTTGCTTGAGTTGACTAGACACGGCGGAGGCCCTGTCCATATCAATTTGGAGACAGAACGTGTCTCTACATTCAATACAGAAAGGCTTCCGGAGGTTGATGTAATTCGCCGAGTTACATTGGTCAACCCTGATTGGCCGAAAATTCCGCTGTCTTCAAAGGTTGCCTTGTGGATCGGCGCTCATCGTAAGTTCCGTAAGGATGAAATTGAAGCTATAGAAAATTTTGTTCAACATAATAATGCGGTTGTGTTTACCGACTGCACAAGTGGGTATATGGGTTTGCAGTCGATTTCCGCATCCCTTGTCGGGTGTCAGCAGGGTGCGGGAGCCAATCCGGAATTCCAGTGCTTGAAGCCCGATATCACAATACAGATTGGTGAAGTCAGTGGTGATTATGAATCGTTTGGTTTTGCTGGGGCGGCAAAGGAAATTTGGCGAGTAAGTGAGGATGGCGAAGCAAGAGATCTGTTTAATAAGTTGTCGGTCGTGTTTGAAATGGATGAAAAGACCTTCTTTGATCATTATTCGCAGGGGGAGGGCGAAAAAACATTTTATGAAGGTTGGAGCAAGTCTGATAAGGCCATTCGTGAAAACTGGCCGACTTTGCCGTTCTCAAACATCTGGATCGCCGAGCAATTAAATGGGCGAATTCCACGAGGTTCTCAGCTTCACCTTGGTATTCTGAACTCCTTGCGGTCTTGGGATTTCCTCGGAAATTCCGTCAGTACGGAAGCCTTCTCTAATGTTGGTGGATTCGGCATAGATGGCGGACTCTCAACACTAATTGGTGCTTCTCTAGTTAACCAATCAAGACTCTATTTCGGGGTGTTTGGTGATCTTTCGTTCTTTTACGATCTAAATTCACTTGGTAACAGACACATTGGAAAGAATGTGCGGATTTTGCTGGTGAACAATGGGTGTGGCGCCGAGTTTAATCTATATTCACATTACGGATCTCAATTTGGTGAACGTACAAATGACTATATTGCGGCAGGTCGTCATTTTGGCAATAAATCACCTACCCTCGTAAGACACTACGCTGAAGATCTTGGTTTTACGTATATCTCTGCAAATTCGCAAGAAGAATTTGTTCATGGGGTGGATGACTTTGTGTCCTTGAATCAACCGCGATCTGTAATATTTGAGTGTTTTACTAACGCGAAGGACGAGTCTGATGCGCTGTACGCAATAAAGCATATAAAACCATATCAACATGGATCGGCGGCTGGCGTGCGACGAGTAGTCAGCTCTTTGATGCCCGAGCGAGTCAAGAGGGCTATAAAGGAATTGGTTCGGTAATGGCAAAAATTGTCATTTTAGGCGGGACAGGGGCAATGGGTGTATATCTTGCCCCGAGACTTGCCGACGAAGGGCATGATGTTGTTGTTACATCACGGAAAGTGCATAATGCTGATTGCGACGGAGTTAGATATGCGAGGGGAGATGCAAAAGACATAGGCTTTCTCTCGCGTCTTATTTTGGACGAGCGTCCAGATGCTATCGTGGACTTTATGATTTATACAACTTTTGAGTTTATGTCGAGGAGAGATATCTTGCTCCAAGGGTGCAACCATTATTTGTTCGCGTCAACCTATCGTGTTTTTTCTGATTCTGATATTATCAAGGAAGATTCGCCGCGCCTGTTAGACACATGTCGGGATGAGAAGTACATTAGATCGGATGAGTATGCCTTGGCAAAAGGAAGGCAAGAGAATCTGCTTGCTGACGCGAGACGGGGGAATTGGACAATATTTCGACCGAGTATAACTTTTTCTAAAGCTCGCTTTCAGTTTGGATGTCTTGAATCTGATGTTGTCTGTTATAGGGCGTTGCAAGGATTGCCAGTTGTCATGCCGTCCGAGATGTTGGGTAAACAGACAACAATGACTTGGGGTGGTGATGTCGCAGAAATGCTCTCAAGAATAGTTTTGAATGAGAAAGCAAAAAGCGATGTGTTTAATGTTGTTACAGCTGAGCATCACACGTGGAGCGAGATCTCTAATGTATATGCCGAAACCATTGGACTGGCCGTCAAATCAGTGCCGTTGAGTAATTATGAGCAACTGTGCAATCCTTGGCAAGTCCGTTATGATAGGCTTTTCAACAGAGTAATGGATAATTCAAAGGTTCTGTCTTTTACAGGGCTGAGGCAAGAGGATCTGCATGACTCCATACAGATGCTAAGAAATGAGCTGAAGCAATTTGTCGAAAGAGGCGTAGGTCGAAATGTGAATGTCAGGCAGAATGCGTTGATTGATTCTTGGTTGCACTGTCGGTGTTCCGTCAATGGATCATGGCGGACGAAAGCTGAATATTGGAGTGATAGGTGGCCGGCCGTTGGCAAGGTGATGGACGCTCTGCGCAGAGTTAAACGTATAAGCAAATAATTCTAAGTACGCGCATAAGATGCGAGTAGGAATTATAACTTTTTATCGTGTCGCAAATTACGGTGCTATGCTACAAGCGTATGCATTGCGGAGCCTGCTTGAAGGAAGGGGACATGAAGTTGTATTTATCTCGCTCCCGTTACTGGTGGCACAGCGGCCGGCATTGTGGAGATGTCTCGTCTCAAGGTCGTTGACGAACTTCCGTATTAAGTTTCTCAGGCGTAAGAAGTTTGAGATGACACGGTTTATGGCAGGATTGCCACATACACCAATGTGTCATAATGTTGAAGATGTGATTCGCGAGACGAAGGATTTGGATGCATTTGTCGTTGGCAGCGACCAGATATGGAATCCAATGTGGTTCTCAGCGGATTATCTGCCGATTGTGATGCTAGACTTTGTCGAAAATAGTAGGTTGAGGATTAGCTATGCTGCAAGTTTCGGAACGAAGGAATGGCCCGTAGACAAAAATCCTGAGGTTGCCGGACGGATGCTCAAGCGATTTACGGCGGTAAGTGTTCGGGAAGAGAGTGCGGTCGGCCTCGCGCAAAGACTTTCCGGCAGAGATGATGTTAAATGGGTCCTCGATCCAACAATGATGCATGGTGTTGGGTTTTATATGAGGCTGATATCATCCTTAAATCAGAACCCGCGAAAGGATTTTATCTTTTTCTTTTACATTGATCATGAAGGTAACTCAGGGATTGCAAGGCAGTTGCTTGTGCACATTCAAAAGGAGCTGAAAATTGATAATGTGCTGTCCGAAGTGAAGGAGCATGGTGGAATTGTAGTTGCCATGGAAAGGCTAATAAATGTTAAAGACATTGTTGATGTCCCGACTTGGCTGCGGAGAATTGCTGATTCAAGATTTGTTGTCACTAACTCTTTTCATGGAACCGTGTTTTCAATATTATTTCATCGACCTTTTGTGGCGTTGTTGTTGCGGGATAAGTTGAGCGGAATGAACGAACGGGTGGTTTCCTTGCTGTCGAGGCTAGGCTTGATAAAGCAAGCCGTTTATGCGGATGACATTGCCGGGGTGAACAACGCGTTGGAAACTGAATTCGATTGGGATCGAATTGATGGGCTGTTGGGAGCTTTTCGAGATGAATCACTTGAATTCATTAATTCAAGTGGATTGTAGTCGTATGACTGCAGGAACATCAATTCAAATGGATCAAAGAATGATTAGTATAGTACATTCGCGAAGGTTGGAAATGTTGCCGCCATTGATTTCGCTATTGCGTATTCTTAAGGAGGCAGGTGAAAAAGTTTTGTACATAGGTTTGATGGAGTCAGAAGATACAAAGCAGATATTGGATGAAATTGGTGTAGAATCTGTGCTGTATCCACACCATCTTATTACATTCCGAGAAGCGCCAATAGAGCGAATTTTCCAGAAGCTAACTTCGCGTGTTCTGCCGTACCTCAAAAGGCGTTGGGTGTGGCGGATGCTTCGTGAACATGGTCTCGATCTACAGAATGATGTAGTTTGGTCCGTTGAGATGGAGTCGGCGGCAATTTTGGGAGATCGTGCATTAGAACTGGGATGTCGCCACATTCATACATTTTATGAGCTTGGAGACGTTGTAGGCAAAGATTATGTGGGGTTTAATTATAGAAAATTTGTTAAAGGCGCCACAATTGTCCAGTGCGAATACAATCGTGCGCATATATTTAAAGCCGAGAACGAACTGGGACGATTGCCGTTTGTCCTACCCAATAAACCTTATCCGCATCCTCGATGCAGGAATTTGCCAATATCAGACGAGAACGTAGCCAAGATAATCTCACACTGGGCGGGCAAAAAGGTCTTTCTTTATCAAGGTGGTATTCAGAGTGATCGAGGCGACCTTGTGCAAATGATAGAGAGCCTTTGCATCGGGTGCCCTGACGCAATCGTAGCTGTTATGGGAAAGAAGACGTCTGTTGTTTCAAGATTGGAGACAGCATACACAAACTTTTCTTATGTGCCTTTTGTTCGACCACCGCACCATCTAGAAGTTACTAGCCACGCAGATGTCGGGTTGGCTTTCTACGAGGGAGGTCGAGTGTGGGGCCTTTCGCCATTGAATCCTGTGTATTGCGCGCCAAACAAGATTTACGAATACGCTGGCTTTGGGATGCCGATACTTTGCAACGATATCCCTGGACTCCGATACACAATCGGCAGCGCTAAGGCGGGTATATGTCTTTCTAATTTTGACATGCAAACGGTTGCTGGCGCAGGAAGAGACTTGATGTCAAAGTATACGATGTTTGCAGAGAACGCAAAACAGTTTTTTGAATCGGTAGATTTGGTTTCTATCGTAAATAGAGTACTAGATTTCGCGAGAGGTGAACAAAAATGAAAAAAGTAGCTATTGTATTTGGGACGCGCCCTGAGGCGATTAAGCTATGTCCTATCGTTTTGGCCATGAAGCAAGACCCTGCTTTTGATTGCAGGGTTTGTGTAACTGGTCAGCATCGTGAAATGCTCCAGCAGGTTCTGGATGTTTTTGGTGTTGTGCCAGATGTTGACCTTAAGTTGATGCAACCCAATCAGTCATTGGCGAGTCTGAGCGCAAGGGCGCTCACGTCGCTCGACGAGTATTTTGCCAGGGAAAAGCCAGACATCGTTATGGTTCAAGGCGATACGACTACTGTGCTATGTGGTGCGCTTGCGGCATTTTATCATCATATTCCTGTTGCACATGTCGAAGCTGGCCTTAGAACGTGGAATCTTGAGAGCCCTTGGCCAGAAGAGGCCAATCGCCAGCTAACGACTCGACTGGCAGGATGGCATTTTTGCCCGACAGAAAACAATAAGAGAAATCTGATTAAAGAGGGTGTGCCGGAGCGGAATATTTATGTAACCGGCAATACTGTTATTGATGCATTGATGATTGCGCGAGAAAAAGTAGAATCGAATCCACCTGCAATATCTGGGGTAGATTTTGTTCCTGGTAGACGCATGGTTTTGATAACTGGTCACCGAAGAGAAAATTTTGGAGATGGTTTCGAGCATATATGTTCTTCTATCAGGCGTCTTGCGACAGATTTCCCAGATGTTGACTTTGTATATCCGGTGCATCTCAACCCCAACGTTCGAGAGCCGGTTAACCGCATTCTTGGGCATGATGTTGCGAATGTAAAGCTTATTGAGCCGCAGTCATATCTGCCATTCGTTGCATTGATGAATAAGTCTTATCTGATTTTGACCGACTCTGGCGGCGTCCAAGAGGAGGCTCCGTCACTCGGGAAACCAGTTTTAGTTATGCGGGACACTACGGAACGCCCCGAAGCTGTAACCGCAGGGACCGTGAAGTTGGTAGGGACAAATGCAGCGGATATTTACCGTGAATGTTCTTTGTTGCTCAAGGACGAGAGTGCGTATCGGAAAATGGCGGCTTCTGTGAATCCTTATGGTGATGGAATGTCGGTTCCAAGAATACTACAGATTTTGGAGAATGTATGAAGGTATTGTTAGCCTGTTCGTATCACTTTAAAACGTCAGTTACTGGCGCAGGGACGCAAGTGCGCGAAACGTATAAGGCTCTTCAGAGCCGGGGAATTGATGTAGAGCGCATATATGTAAGACTGAATCCTGTTGCCTTTGAGGATGAGACTGGCCTCATTCTTGATAGAGATGCTGTAGCTGAGAAGGCAGAGGCGGCAGATGTCGTTCATTTGATTCATTGCTCGCGACAGCTTGCCAAAGCATGGCGCAGTATGCCACGCCGTCCTACTGTGGGCTCGAGCATTTTTTGGGCGGGATTTGAACGGATCCAAATTGTATTAAAAACATTCCCTGTAGGGATGAGTATGGTTAAGGCCGTTGCCAATCACATGTTAAATATGTCGCGGGCGATTAATGACTTTAGGTTGATTGACGTTTTTCTGCCAAATTCATACGCAGAGGGGGAGTGTGTGCGAAAGTATTACCGTCTAAGCCCAAATGTTGTGATTTTCCCAGTCAATAATGGATTTGTTGAACCTGACTTTGATGTGCATTCACTTCCTCGTCCTGACGATGTTCCTCAGGATGACTATATAGTCGTACCGGGAATATTTGCTAATAGGAAAAATCAATTAAATTTGATTCGTGCTTTGCGAGACTTCCCGTATCCGATAGTTTTCATGGGATCGATGAATAATGATTGGTACTCTAATCAATGTAGAAGAGAGATGACGGATAAAATGAAGTGTATAGGTTTTTGTGAAAGTGACTCTAAAAGATATTGGTCTGTTCTATCTCATGCGCGAGTTGCTTGTTTACCCTCGGATTGTGAAACGCCTGGCATTGCAATGATTGAAGCAGCGTTTGCGGGGGCTCGTCCAGCAATAACAAAGTTTGGTGGAACGGCTGAATACTACGGTTTTGATGGCGAGTATTTTAATCCGACTTCTAACAGTGAAATAGCTGCGGCGGTGGCGCGAGCGTGGGAACGTGGGCGGCTCTCAGAATTAGAGTCTAGCCGATACAGATATTACACATGGGGGCAGTGTGCGGAACTGACACTGCAGGCATATCGACTTGCGATAGAAGGCGTTTGATTGATAAGATATGAGATACGCATATGAAGTATGAATTCCCAATGATAATACCGGTTATCATAGAAAGGTTGCTTGATTATGTTCATGCAATCTATGACAAGATATATTCATGGTTCTTATGCCATTTATGGGGCATCCATTCGAATGGGGCGGTGAATTTCTCCGGCCGTGCTATTGTTAGAACTCGGAAAAGAGGCGAGATTACGCTCGGACGTGGAGTTAAATTCGTCTCAAGAGTTGTTAAAAATGTAACCGGGCTGACTATCCCTGTCATTCTGGACACTAGATGGGGCGGTCAGATACAAATAGGGGATAGCTCATGTTTCTCATCTGTTGCGATTTCATCTAAAACCCTGGTTAAGATTGGAAGCCGTTGTCTGTTTGGGGGTAATGTTCGGGTTTTTGATCATGACTTTCACTCTTTAGACCACAAGGATAGACATTCACCTAACGATGTCATTAATGTTCGAAGCAAACCAATATTAGTTGGTAATGATGTTTTTATAGGTGCAAATGTGACCATCCTGAAAGGAAGTAGTATAGGTGACCGATCAATTGTATCGGCAGGGAGTGTAGTTTGTGGATTGGATGTTCCTCCTGATTCGCTTGTTAGGGGCAATCCGGCTGTGGTTGAGATGCGATCTTCTAAAACGGATGAAAAATGAACACTGCAACTAATTCTTTAATATTGTTTTTAATCGGCCTGTTTTCGCAGACGGAGATTAGGCTTGTTGGCAATATTTGCATTTCCGAGGTTCCAATATTTCTTTATGCTCCAATCCTCTTTATTCGAGATTATAGAACTTTGAAGAATGGCGGGGTGCTGTTTTTCCTTGGCTTAGTGTTTTCTGCTATGATTGGATGTGCGATTTCTTCGTGCCTAAATTCGACACCAATGGCTTTTTTTGCAAGAGGATTTGCATCTGTATATGCTATATTTGCGCATACGGTAGTGCTATACCATCTCTTATCGCGAAATCTTAAAGGGCTTCGTTGGCTTTTGATAGGGATAGCAATCTCGTCGATCTTGTGCATCTTTGTCTTTCAGCAGGGTAGATTGATGGACGGCAGTCTAAAAGGACAAGGCATTGGTGAAACCTCGCAAGATGCAGTTGTTAATGGTGCGTTGTTTTGGGTTGGACGAGTAGGCCAATGGGCATTGCTTCCAATCAAAGGGTGGTATTTGAATATTCCGCTTATGTATTCAGTAGTTGTCCCAATATCGTACGCATTGTTCTGCGTATTTGTCACAGATAGTGGACGCTCCGCCGCCATGACAACGCTGATGGGGGCGATATTTATAATGATCGTCGGAAAATCTCATCGCAAGATGAGGAAGATTGGAAGACACTTTTTAAGTGTACTTTTGATAATGGGGATAACTGGAGCTGTTGCTAAATACGGATATTCATATTTTGCCAAAAGAGGTACGTTGGGTGAGAAGCAGCAGTCAAAGTACTACGCACAAACTGAAACCGGAACGGGTGTAATGTCATTCCTGAGATCGGGGCGCGCTGAGTTTTTCATTGGTCTAGACGCGGTATTGGATAAGCCAATTGTCGGCTTTGGGCCTTGGGCAAATGATAAGGGTGGATATATTGATGCTTATATGTCTAAGCATGCTAGTGTTGAAGATATGACACAGTATCTACGAGTTCGTGCTGAACAAATTAAAATGGGATTCACGGAGCGATTGTTGCCTTCGCATTCAATGCTGATAGGATTTTGGTTGTGGTACGGACTCCCTGGCGCTGTTTTATGGGTCTATGTATTGTATTTGTTGTTCACAGTTATGAGAAAGTATTTGTGGGCAGTTCCGCAGCTGTTCGGTTTTCTTATGCTGGGAATTCCAAGTTTTATATGGCACATATTCTTCAGCCCATTTGGAGCACGTATGGAGCGTACATTGTTTATTGTTATTGTGCTGATAGTACGAGCAGTGGGGCGCGGCGCGATTAGACCTTCGGAAGAGATGATATTGGAGATTCGGAAGCATGAATAATACTCGTGATGTTTGTGGTGTCGTTGCACTTGAAGTCCCTAAGTGGTTCTACAATTCACGCGGGTCTGATTGGCGCATGAAGATTGAGCTTGCCCGCGAGCTTGACGGTTATAGATTTAGGTTACAAACTGGTCGGATTTATACCTTCCTATATAGCCTGCAGTATGCCTTGGGGCACCATTTCCCTAGGCCTCTGCGAAAGAAATTTGAATTATTTATAACGAAATTACGCTCATTCTTCTTAAGGTTAGGTGGAGCTAGTATTCTTGTCACTCAAGGTGACAATACTCCGCTCCCAAAGAATGTGGCTATTATCTGGGAAACTTATTTTCTTCCGCCCCAGGAGGGTGAAAATAGACCTATGGATGGTTTCTATAGAGGAGGGGGCGACAGGTGGATTAGAGCAGTTGAAAAATATGCCCCGTATGTGGCAAAGATTGCTGTGCGTGGCTCATATAGTGTCTCTCTGCTACGCAAGATGTATCCAGAGTACAAGGAGAAGGTTGTAAACTTAGGGTTCGTTCAAAAAGAGTTCAACATGGTAACCGATGAATATGTTAAAGCAAAACAGAATACATCGTTTGTAGAAATTCTGTTTGTTGGAAGAGAGGCACGTCGAAAGGGGCTAGATGTATTAATTTCTGCTCTTGAGATATTGCGTAATAAAGGTGTGTGTAATTTCTCATTTACAATAGTTTCCTCTTTTGTTGACGGTCCAGTAGATGTGCCAAGTGCAGAATGGGTGCATTTGTATAATTCTATGACACACGAGGAAGTACTAAAAATCTTTAAGCGAGCGCAGATCTTCGCTATGCCGAGCAAATTTGAATCCTATGGCCTTGTCTATCTTGAGTCCTTGGCATACGGCTGTGTTACTGTTTCTCGAGACGCTGAACCTCAAAAAGAGATGTTGGATTATGGTAATGCAGGTGTTTTGGTCAATCACTTTTCGGCGAGTGATATTGCTGCGAAGCTAGAGCCAATATTGAGAGATCCCGATCTGCGTGTCGCATTGGCACTGTCTGGTTTAAGACATTACAAGCGAGCTTTTTCCCAAGAGAAAATTAGACAAGATTGGACTAGTGTCCTAAGAAGTTTGCAGTAAGAAAAAATTAATATAATATGGTTAATAGTGCAAATACAGGCGAAAGTGTATTCTTAAGCGTCGTTATTGCTAACTTCAATTATGGTCGTTTCCTTGAAGAAGCGATACTCTCTGTTTTGTCACAATCATGTAAAGACTATGAATTAATCGTTGTTGACGGTGGTTCTTCGGATGAATCTGTCGACATCATAAAAAAATACGCTGACAAAATTGCATGGTGGGTGAGTGAACCAGATAAAGGACAGAGTGATGCGTTCAACAAAGGTTTCTCGCATGCACATGGCCAATTTCTTACGTGGCTAAACGCGGACGATATAATGCTTCAAGGTGTGGTGGAAGCTTTGAAGCAGAAGCATAATGAGTGCCCCATGAACGACTGGTATTCTGCGGAGACTCTGTATGTAAACGGCGAGAAGAAGATTATAACTTGTGGTTTGCCCTTGACTAACGAGTTTCCTTTGGTAAAACATATCCCATCGTGGGCACGGATAACGGCACCTTCAACATTCTTTCGGAAACAACTTCTTGATGTAGTCGGCGGGTTTGATGTTGATCTGCACTATGTGATGGACACTGATTTGTGGATCAAGTTTGCGAAAACCGGCGCAACGGTGACGTACCTTGACCGCTTTGGGTGGGCATTCCGTCTCCACGAGGAGTCGAAAACGTCCGCTTCGGTAGTTTCCGGGCAAAGGGATAGACGTTTTAAGGAAGAGCGAATATTGATCCGCAGAAGGGCGGGAATTACCCCATTGAGAAATTTGATTGCATATTGGGGCAAAAGAGTTGCTTGCCTACTTTCGGGCAGTTATTTCCGGAGGAGACGGTTGTTGAAAGCAATTCGGGGCATGAGGTTGGAAGATTTCGCAAATGATCAATATTGAAGATAGCCTTGTCGGGCCTGATCCCGGAATCATCGCAACATTTGTTAAAGATCTATTCAGGACCTTTGACGAGTATGGCCTGACTTGGGCTGTCATGCGTGGTTGGGAAAAACTCCCGTGCTGGACTCGATACGATATCGACATTTTAGTCTCAAAGGCTGACGAGTGTCGTGCTGTTAAGTTGACTTGCGAGAGTGCAGAGAGGACAGATTGGAATGTTTATGGTGTTCTTGACCTTGGCATGATGCACTCTGTTTGGATGTTGCGCAATAACAGCGGTGTTCAAAGTTATTTGCGAATTGACATCGAAACAGGTAACGCCTATCGAGGAATAGAAATACACGAGAGCCAGCGCTATCTTGCCACCAGACTTCAAGAAGGAATTAATGGGATCGAGATTTGGCATATGCCTGTTGGGTATTCTGCAGCATGTGTGCTGCTAAAGGAGCTTGCGGTTTCTGGATTGATAGATAGTGAGAAACGGCGTGCACAGGTTGTTGCAGGCGCGTTCGATGAGCAATTTTCTCAGATTGTATACGATGCACTGAGCTCTGCTGATTTAGCTTCTCATGTTGTTCAGGCTTCTAGAGATGGTGACTGGAGCGCTATTGCTAGATGCGGCAGTTTAGTCAAGAGGCAGTTGTTTCGCAAGTCACCTGGGCGTATTCTGAAGATGATGTGCTATGTCGGCTCATATGTTCGACAGATGCTCTTTCCGTATATGCGTTTGTTTGTTGTAATAGTAGGACCGGATGGGTGCGGCAAAACGACAATTGCGGATGCGATTGAGAAACGTTTTAAAGGGCGACCTTTCCAAGGAGTTTTGCGAATTCACATGCGATTTGGCGTTCCGAGGATGCGGTCTGTTGCCGCTACTCTTTGTAGGATAATGGGGAAGCCTATTCGCCAGCAAGAAGAGCCTGCGCCGGGGACTCGTCACATGGGTATGCAACCCCCTCATTCGTTGTTGCGAGCGATGCTTTATGTGACGTACTACGGCTTTGGTTCTATATTTGGGCGGTTGAAGTTAATGCTATGGCGCAAACAGGGTGGATTGGTTGTGGCTGATCGGTTCTTTCAAGATTATTACTATATGCGCGGCTACATGAAGTGCCCTAAATTATATGTCAGGATTATGGAGTTCCTTACGCCAAAACCCGACATGATAGTGATTTTGAACCGTCCGGCGGAGGATATCTATGCTCAAAAACCAGAGCTGACAATTGAGGAGATAAAACGCGAGCAGAATACGATTTCGCAATGGTTGGCCTCAAGGCGTAATGCCGTTGTTATCGATGCGTCGAAAGGCGTTGAACAAACTGAGTCTGGAGTGATCGGCAGGATTGAAGATTGGCTGACTGAGAAAAGAATTAAAGCGAGTGCGCAGAGCAATTAAGGCAAATCAATGCCTATGAAAGCGTGAGATTGTGGATTCAAAGAAGTCTACTATGCTGGAATTCAGTGTGAAAGGGGAAATGTGGTTCGCATATCCCGTGGGATTGAGATTCCCCAAGGCTTTTAGTCGAATTTATCCACTCCGCGGCGGAGGTAAGGTTTCAAAAATACTCTACATCCTAAATAAACTCCGGATAGACCGGGTACTATTTAAGAGGGGGAAATTCGGCAACAATCGCCACTATCCCGACTTGAATGATGTTGCATTTTTCTGGCCGGCAGCATCCCGGTCGACTTCTCGGTTCTATGGATACAAGGTTAGCAATGGAGAGATTAGCGCGTATCTCAAATTTGGTAATTCAAGAGAAGAAGCTTCTGTGCTGAAAAGAGAATTTATGAATACCCAGAGGGGGTGTGAAATAAAGAATCGAACATTTGAAGTCCCAGCCCCTATTGCGTTTCATGAGATGGCCTCTCAAGGGTGCGCAATTGCGGAGTACCGTCCTCTGCCGAATGAGTCTAAAAATGTCCCGATAACGAAAGACTGGCTTGATAAAGTGGCAAAAGCCCGTAAGGAAATCGCGGCGGAAAATCTTAGCCACGGAGA
>AUXO018687612.1_pt1 | contig 14857 bp, 20 predicted proteins | sample 768731 | NCBI WGS metagenome assembly AUXO01 (sample SAMN02715735, study PRJNA202380) | gut metagenome | biome: sheep rumen | host: Ovis aries | place: New Zealand: Palmerston North | reverse complement strand
GCAGTTTCTGTAATACGAAGGTTCATTGTTTCATATATATTTTCAATCATTGCCATAAGCATTGTTGTTTTTCCGGCAACCTTGCTCACCAGTTAGAGAAATAATTCTTGCACCTTTAACAAGAAATTTTAATAATTCAATTGTCTCTTCTTTTCCATCAAATAGCACTATTTGCTCTAATGTTGCTCTCTTAACGTCGAACTTTCTTACGAAGAATGCCCAAGTTTCGCACATGCTTGGTCTAACAACAACGACACGAGAACCATCTTTCATTTCATTGATTTTATATCCATTTGTATCAGACAATTGTCCTGGATTATTATATTTATATATATTTTGACATACTCTTTTAAGTTCTGCTTCAGTTCCGAAAGATAAAAATGCTAAACGAATTGATTTACCATGGAAGAATATCCATATAGCATCACATGCTCTAGGAATTTTTGATTCCATTGCTTGTTTTAAATAATCACTATCAGTTTGTGCAACCTGACTTAAGAAACTCTCAGGAAGTCCTGATGTACCACCAGATACACCATCTATATTCATATCTCTAATTTCATCAATACTACTATATCCTTTATATTTTTGATATATTCTTTGAACAACAACTTCAAGTTTATCAGTAAAGTCTAAAGCAAAATTTTCTTTTTCATAAATGTCATCTATTTCTTCTTTTGTTATAACATAACATGGTTTAGACTCACCTTCTATGTATTTTAAATCATCTAAATTATATTTTTTTATAAGTTCAGATAATGCTTCATATGAAAAACTTTTTTTATACTCATGAATTATAATATCAAATTTATCTTGAGAAGTTAAAAGTGAAGGTGTATCAAATGGTATAGCTTTTGAAATATTTGTTTCATCAACTCCATATTCTTTTGATAATAAGTCATATATTAATTCTTTAACATATTTCTTATCATTAACATCTCCATATGTACAACCTTTTAATGCCTTTTTTAATTCATATTTTTTTGCTCTTCTTCTTTTTAACTCTTCTTCAGATAAACCAATATCATAAAGGTTGATTTTTGTTATTTCATCAAGTCTTTGCTTAACAAATTTAACCATTTTATCAAGAGTAAATGTTTTATCATCAACTTCAGCATTTTCAACTACTTCATTTTTATTTTTCTTAATAGTTCTAGCTATTAAATAACCTACTATAACTATTACGACAAAAATTAATGCTAAATTCGCAATACCATTCATTATAGATGACTCCTCCCACTTAAAGTAACTTAAACTATAAATTTTAGTTCTTCTAATTTTTTGTTTATGGTTTTACATGTATTATCTACTGACTTTAAGAATAATGAATTTCTAGCACTTGTTGCAGCAGATAATCTAGCTTGCAAATAGAAGTTTGCAACACCAGCTTCAGATGCAGCTTCCATAAAAATAGGACTATATGGAACTGCAGCCACTTCTTTTTTATTTTTTATAAATCTTGTAACATTTTTTTGATTATATTTTGATTTATCATCTGCCTTTGATAAAAGTGGTATAACCTTTTCTGGTTTTAATATATCACTATTCTTTCTCATATCTGTTAAATATGTGCTTATTTGTCTTAAATTTGGAGAAAAAGAGTAAACAATAACATGACAATTTTCAAGTAAAACTCTTGTTGTTTCTTTACTTAAAGTCTTCTCCAAATCTATAAATACTAAATCATAATATTTATTTGCGAATAATAATAAATCTTTATATAACATTAACGATTTTGTAAACTCGGTTGGAACATTTGTCTTTAATCCACACAAAACATCTAATCTATTTTTAAAAACAACACGAGTAAAGTTTGTTATTATCTCTGGTGTTGTTTTATTACTAGCTATTGCACTTACTAAACCTTCTGCACCAGAAGAGATGTCTATCTTACCCTTATTTAGCATTGCAACTGTGCTTTTACTATCATTCCCCACTCTCCAGAAACATCTTTCCATAGTATCATCATGAAATGTTGCATCAACTAATAAAGTTCTTAAATTATGTTCAACACACATATAAGTTGCAATTGCTGTTGCAGATAGAGTTTGTCCTGATTCTTTTGTATCTCCACCCCAAAAACCTATTACTGCCATTTGTATCCTCCAGAATTAATTTCTTTCTAATATTTTTAGTGCTTTTCTTATAGCACCAGGTTTTTCATTAGATATTTCACCAACTATATATGTTACACCATCAATATATTGAGAACTTAACCCCTTGATACGTATCTTTCCTGTTCTTTGGTTAGCAAAAATAGTACTTTGATCTCCACCTTCAAAAGGAAAATAAATAATATCACTACTCCATTTTATTTTTAATCCTCTTGAAATGTAGTTTAAATACTCATCTTCTGCTGCTAACATATCTTTTGTAAATAATACTTTTGTTACAGGAGTAACACTTTCAAGTTTTCTAAAAACTTGAAGTCCTCGTCTTAAACAATATATATCAAATGATGTAACAAAAAATTTTTTATCTTCTGTTTTTATATTAAAATTATGATAACCTCTATATGAATCAATATCTACAATAATGTAATCATAATTAAAATCACTGTTTTCTTCATTTTTCTTATAATCTTTTATTTGCTCAATATTTTCAAATCCTATAGCTATGTCAATCCTATCGAAAGTTGTAATATATTGTTTTTCAGCTTGCATAGTTGGTATGATATATCTGGTTTTTTGTAATGCTGTACTATCTATTATTAAAACATTTTTTCCCATAATAGTTAATAGTCTTGCGACATAAGTTATCATGTCTGTTTTGTCATAACTACCTATAAAAGCAATTTTTTCCATAATATCCCCCAAATAATATTATTACTGATTATCTTCAGTATATCCTACACTTCCAGAACCTTCTAAAGAATCTACATAACTTTGTCTTGCAGCTCTTATTGACTCTTCTTCAGAAGCATTTCCAGAACTTACTAAAGAACTTTGATTATCTTTATTCTTTTCAACTTCTGGTTGTATGTATTTTGCTCTAGATTCAAGATTGTTCCAAATATCATTTGAATATTTTGTATAAACTTCTTCAACAATATTTGGATTTGTAGCCATTAATGCAAGAGTTGCTTCACTAGCAACATATGTTGCTGTTGAATCTTTTTGCATTCCTGGTTCAACATATTCTAAAGCATATAGTCTAGAGCCTGTCATTGTATAATTTTCAACAATTGCGCTATTCATAAGTTCAATTTCTAACTCATTTAATTTAAGCCAAATTGTTGTTGCATTAGTTCCTAACACTCTTTTCTTTGATAAAACAATGTAATCTTGTCCATTTGGTATTGACAATCTAATATCTATGTAATCGCCATTTTTTAGTTGAGATGGCAATGATACCATACTAAATTCTCTAATTCTATCTGTATCTGTTGTTTGATCGTCATACTCTTCTATCATATCTTTTGTTACTATTGTTCCTGCTGGAACATCAATTTTCATTATCATTTGTTTAGCTAAAGGATTACCATCTTTATCTACTTTTTCTATAACTTCACCATTTTTATCATGAAATTCAAAATCATCACTTGATACAACTTGTGTTGGATCAACTGTTGTTTGTACTTTAGTTGTTGAAAAATTACCCTCAAATGTAACTACTTGTCCAGATTCTAAGTTATCTGAAGCAACAAGATAATCTTTTTGTAATTTTTGTAAAGCTGATATATTTTCATTTAATACATTTATTCTCTTAATTAAAAACATAACCACTACCGCAGCTATAATTGTTGCTACCAATAAGCCTATTAAAAAAGAATTTCTTGCTCTTCTTTGCATTGGATTCATTGCCATTTTAAGTTCCTCCCTTTGTTACAAAACATTTATTTTTTGACATATTTTTATATCATTTATTTTATTTTACAACAATAAATATTTAAAATCAATAAAATAGCTTTTTGTAATAAAAACTTATTTTTCCTGTAATTTTTTTGTTACATTCATCTATTTAAAACAAATTTATTTATTGCTTCTAAAACTCCTTCTGAATTATTATCAGCAACAATTTCATCTGCTATTTCCTTCATATGAGGATTGCTATTTCCCATTACAACTCCTAAACCTGACTCTTTTATCATTTCTTTATCATTCATATTATCTCCTATTGCCATAACTTCATTTGGTTCTATTTTAAGTTTTTCCAATAAATACTCTATTGCAGACCATTTATTAACATTTTTATTTGTTATTTCTGTATAATAATATTGAATATCTACATCTTCTGTTCCTGATTTAATTTTTTTTCTAGACATATATTCTACTTCCAACAAATCTATACCATCAATTCCTTTTAATCTTCTCATTATACTATTAAATATAAATTGTGATTCATCACAAACTGTTATTTTTAAAAATTTTTCCTTCCCAGATTGTTCTATATATTCTTTTATATTTTGAACAACATTTATATGCGTTCTTTTTTCCTCAACTTTCTTTAGGTTTTCTTTATGATAAAACAAAACATTATAATTAAGTGAGCTCGCTATTACTTCATCTTCAGTATATACATTATAAAAAAAACTGTTTTGTTCGCAAATATCTGCGATTTCAAGGACTTGTTTTTTAGTTAAAAATCTATCATATATAATTTCTTGTTTTTTTATATCAAAAACTGCAGAGCCATTTCCCGAAATCAAATAATTATCAACTCCAAGTTCAACTGCCAAATTTTCTGTCGAACTAATTGGCCTTCCGTGAGGCTAAAACTATCTCAGTGCCATTTTCTTTAGCTTCAAGTAAAGCTTTTCTAGTATTTTGTGAAACTTCTCCATATGAATTTAATAAAGTACCATCTAAATCTATTGCTACTAATTTATACATAATTCTATTCTCCTACTTTTATATTTTTCTTCTTTTTTCTTCTTTCACATTATATCATTAAACTATTTTTTGACAACATTTTTTAGCTGTTTTATAATATAAACAATACAAATAAAAAGAGGCTTTTATTTAAAGCCCCTTTATTCAACTATTTATTAGTCATTTGATTTTCAGCTTGTTCTATTAACTTTCTAACCATATTACCACCGATTTTACCTGCATCTCTTGCAGATATATTTCCGTTATAACCATTTTTTAAGTTAACACCTACTTCATTAGCTACTTCATATTTAAATCTTTCTAATGAATCCATAGCTTCTGGAACAACTTTTTTATTACTTCTTGCCATCATATTCACCTCCGCATTATTTAGAAAAAGATAAATAAAATAATTTATCAATTTCAATATATATAATGCGTAAATTTTAAAATTTTAAACAAGAAAATTTTGGAAACTTTCAGTCAATTATGCTTCCGGTTCTACTAATCCATAATTATTTGAATCTTTTAATTTATATATTATATTAACTTTTCCTGTATCTACATTTACAAAAGAATAAAATATATTTCCTTTTCTTTCATCTAATTTTAGTTTTGCATCTTCAACAGAAATTGGTTTTATCTCATAATATAATGATTTAATAACCTCATTTTCAATTGGATGTTCTTCAACTCCCATTATGTTCATTTGTTTAATTGAAGAATCTTTTTGCATTTTTTCTTTTTTAGCTTTTGTTTTTCTTATTTGCCCTTCTAAAATATCTATATCTTTATCAATTGCTGCATATAAATCTTTATCTTCTGTAACAGCTTTATAAGAAGTTCCTTTAACTGAAACATACATTTCTGCAATTTCAGTGGTAGAATTTTCTTTTTTTATAGTTGCATTAACATCAAGTTTCTCACCTTCTGAAAAATATTTTTCAACTCTTGATAATTTTTTCTCAACATAATCTTTTATTGCATCTGTTGCCTTTAAATCTTTACCTGTTATTGTTATATTCATAATAATCACTCCTTCGATTAAATTTACTTTTAATTATATTTCAAAATAATACAAGTTTGTTTTATTTTGTACTGTTATTATATAAGTATTTTTATAAATTTGCAAGTACTTTAAAATATATATATGAATAAATCATTAAAACATCTTTTCTAGTCTATATTCTTTTTCTAATTTTTCATTTAAATAAAGATTCGCTATAAGCTCAAGTTCTTTATAATATTTTTCTGATAGATTAAATGAAAATATTTTTTTAGAATCTGCTTTTAATATATATATAATTGCTGATTTTGTTGCCTCACTCATTTTTATAGCACCAGTATCATGCTTGCCACAATTTATACATTTAAAACCATTGTCTTTTATACTAAAAAAAGTTAAATTATCTTTTGTTTGACATGATACGCAAGAAATAGAATTTGGTGCAAATCCTAATATTTTTAATAGTCGTATTTTAAAAACAGAAATAATAAAATCTAAATTTTTATCTGTTTCTGATATCATATATAAAGTATTTAAAAATAATTTTAATGTATTAAAACTATTTTGATTTTCTGTTGTAACATCATTTATAATCTTTGTAATATATGAAGCATATGTTAATTTTTCTAAGTCTGTTCTAATATTATAAAACATTTCAATTGTTTGTGCAGAATTTATTGTATATGTATCTGAACCTTTAAATAGCATAAATTCTCCAAAGCATAAAAATTGAGTGCTACTTAGCAAAAGACTTTTAGCTCGCCTGGCACCTTTTGCACTGCACCCAATTTTTCCCAAATTCGGGGTTAATAATGTAAGCATTTTATCAAAATCACCCATATTATTTTCTGATATTACTATCCCATTTACTTTGATTCTTTTCATTTATATTTACCCTTATATTATTTTCAATATTTTGAGTTTGTTTAAATTCTAGATAAGAATTTATATCTCCTGTTTGTTTAAAAGTATTCCACGCAATATTTTTAATCATTTTGTACCACACCTTTCTTTTGTACTATTTTAACCTGAATTTACTAATAATATTATCCATATTTTGCCAATCACTTTTTACTTTTACCCAAACTTTTAAATTAACTTGCATACCTAGCATTTCTTCAATGTCTTTTCTTGAATATGTAGCTATTTTTTTTAATAAATTTCCATTTTTTCCTATTATAATACCTTTATGTGAATTCTTTTGGCAATATATTGTTGCATTAATATCATATAGTTCTTTTCCATTTTTATTTTTCCTAAATTTAAAATCTTCTATTTCAACATATATTCCATGTGGTACTTCATCTTCTAAAAATTTTAGTGCTTTTTCTCTAATTATTTCCTCTGATATTTGTCTTACTGTTTGATCTGTATATTCATCATCTTGATAATATTTAGGACCTTCAGGTAATATTTTTAAAATTTCATCTATTATACCTTCTATCTGCTCTTCTTTATATGCAGAAATTGGTATAATTGCATTAAAATTATATAAATCTTTATAAATTTCTATAAGATTAAGAATTTTTTCTTTTTTTACCAAATCTATTTTATTAATTACTAAGATACATGGTTTTTTACTTTCTTTGATTTTTTCTAAAATCCTCATATCTCCTTTTCCAATTTCATCTGATGTTGCTTCTATTAAAAATAGTATTACATCAACATCTTGAAACATAGAAAAAGCTGTATCTATCATTGTCTGACTAAGTTTTGTCTTTGGTTTATGAATTCCTGGAGTGTCTGTAATTATTATTTGATAATCTTCTTTAGTTATTATAGCTTTAATTGCAGTTCTTGTTGTTTGTACTTTATTTGCAGTAATTGCAATTTTTTCTTTAACTAATGCATTTAAAAGTGTTGATTTTCCAACATTAGTTCTTCCAACTAATGTTACAAAACCAGATTTAAATACCCCCATCACATTTCCCTTCTATTTTTATATTTTATAATGTATTTATTTAGCCATATTTGCTTCTTTATTATCTTCCCAAGAATTAATTGTATTATACAATTCTTCATATGCATCTTCTTCTGCCTCAAATCTGCCCAGTTCAGTAATTATACCCCTTTCAGAATCTTTAAAAAATATCACAAAATCTTTATCTTTTTTATAAATGCCATAAATATTTAGTTCGTTTTTTATATAATAATCTCTATTATTATCAAATAAACTTTTTATTCCTTTTTCCTTAACTTTTTTTACATTCAATTTCTCAATTCGTGATTCAAATTCTTTTTTATTCATATTAAAAACCCCTTAATAAATTAATAAATGCTGGCAAATATATTATAATTCCAATAATAATAGAGCATATTGCCATTAAAGTTACTGCACCTGCTGAAACATCTTTAGCAATTTTTGCTTTTTCATTATATTCCTCTGTATACATATCTATAATTACCTCTATTATAGTATTAATACATTCTGCTATAAGTACTAAAAAAATCACTAATATAATAATAGCAAATTGTATTAAACTCAATTTTAAAATAATCCCAACAAGTAATGCAATAATAGCAAATACTAATTGTATTCTAAAATTACGTTCATTTATATATATATAATTTATTCCATTTAATGAATTTTTTAATGCATCTGTAAAGTTTTTGTTTTTCCACTTGCTTTCCATTTTTTACTCTATAGATTTATTACTGATAACAGTTAAAACCTTTTCCTCTTTTTCTCTCATTCTTTTTTTATCTTCTTCTTCTATATGATCTTCACCCATCAAATGATAAAAACCATGTACTACCATATATGATAATTCTCTTTCAAAACTATGACCATATTCTTTTGCTTGTTCTATAACTTTTTCAATAGATATAACAATATCACCTAATACCTCTTCATGAGTTAGATTTTTCAAATTCGCTATTTCGTTTTTTTCAAACATTGGAAATGAAAGAACGTCAGTTGGTTTATCTATATTTCTATACTGCTTATTAATTTTTTGAATATTGTCTGGATTTGTTAGAATTATACTTACATATAAACTAAGATCATTTAATTTTTCAATCCTAAAACATTCATCAATTACTTTATTAACTATTTTCTTATATTCAATATTTTCTTCTATATCTAAAAATTCTATTTCAGCTTTTTCTTCCATACAACCTCTTAAACTTATAACTTTGTAAAAAACCCATTGAGAGTCTTTCTTGAATTTTTTAAATTTTTCATTGCTCCTAATTTTACTAATTTTTGCTTATAAAATTTTCGTAAACTATCATATTTTTCATATTCTAAATTAGTATCATATAATTCTCGTTTTATTGATAAAATTTCTCTTTTTTTACTTGAATTAGTTTTACTATATGAATCCCAAAACTTTTTATAAATTTCTCTTTCTTTACTATTTTCCCAATATACTTTTGTAGATAAAAGTTTAACATTATAATCTTCTATTAGTTTTAATAACATCTGATACGTAGATTCTTTTTTCTCTTCTGATTTAGATTTCATAATTAATAATCTAGTATCTTTTAATAATTTCTTATAGCATTGTTCTGCTGCTACTAAAGGTAAACTATGTGTAAATAGATTTCTACTTAATCCCAATAAAATCATATTTTTTTCTAAAAAATCTTTTTCATCTAATTTTCCTACATCAAAGCGTTCATAATTTTCATATTCTTCTATGATTTTACTATATTTTTCTTCTCCATCCATCTTTAATTTTATTGGTAATATTTTTTTAATATAGTCTTCAAGTGTTTCAAATATTTTTTTATATATTTCTATCTGATTTATTTTAGTAGCCATTAATCCATCTACTAATTTTACAGAATAATTTTTTAGTATTCCTTTATAGATTGAATCACATTTTTGAACATATATAGGAGCATATCTTCTTAAAACTTTTTCTTTTTTTCCTGATGAAATGCTTTCATAATCTAAATCTAATAAAAACTTTTGTTTTCTATATTTATATTCTATATACTCATTTTCTTTTAAATGAACTATTGTATAATAATTTGACAGAGCATCACTCTCAAAGACAGAAGCTGTTCCATTTTTTACTTTTTTGTATATTGAATCCATAATATATTTATCAATTGATTCTAAATACAATGTATAACTTTCTTCATACCTGTTTTTATACTGTTCAATTTTATCTATATCATTAATTTCAGTGGCATTTTTTAACTGTTCAAATGATTTTAACAGTCCACTTCTTTTCATATTAATCATAATACCATTAATTCCAACTCTTGTAGGAATTAGTAGCTTTGTTAATGTTGTAGATACCTTATTAAAAAAAGTTGTATCATTTGAAAGTACTTTTAAACTTCTTTCTACAGCCATATATACCTCATTTCCTCCTTTAATTAACATTTACTTTTGTACCTATCTGCTCTCTAATTATATAAGTAATTTTTACGTTTAATTCATCACCACTATTCGTTATTTCTTCATTTCTATTAATATTTTCCTCTTCAATTTCTGAAATACTGTATTCTTTTTCAAATTCATCTTCAATTTCTTTAACAATCTTAGTTTTTAGTTCTTCTTCAGAATATTTTTTTTCTAGCATTTCTATCTCTTCATTTGTAATTATTTTCATTTCTATTGGAAAATAGTAATTCGAAAAAAATCTTAACTTCATATTTTTATTTATTGTATCATAATTTTTAAATTTTGAAACCCTTTTATTAAAATTTATTTTAAAATTATTTATACACATTTCATATATTTTTTCTTTTTTCCCACTAAATATTGTTTCATTTTGCACAAAACTCTCTTTTTTTTCTTTAATAATAGTATTTTCTCCATAAACATCTGCATCTGCATGAACTGATCTTGTTCCTGTATATGTTCCTTCCATCATCCCTTCAACTAATAAATCTCCTTGATTTACATAATCACCGACATTGACTTTTGCAGTACCGTTTCGAACAATAATTTTATCTATTTGTGCACTTTTATTTGCAACAATATTACATATTTCATTTCTATCTATAATTTCTGGGATTCTTTTAGACTCTTTAATTGAGACAATAGCATTTGTACCTTTTATATTTATTCCAATCCATGCTATATCTTCTCTCTCAATCATTATTAAATTACATACTTTTTGTGTATTAATACTATTTTTTCTAGTTCCTATATTAATACCATATTTATTAATCATATCTATAATCTCAGCTTCTTCAATATTTTCATTTCCCTCAATATCTATATTCCATATAAATCTCGTAAGTACAAAAATTAAAATTGCAATTACACAAATTGCAATTGCAAATATTTTCCTTCTCCTATATTTATTAACAAAAAAGGGAATTCCATTTTTTCTTTCAATTTTAATCTTACATTTTGTTTTTTTAGAAATATGTACTATATCTTTAAAATCACTTTTAAGAACTTTAGCTTTTAAAAGCGAATCATTTTCTAGATGTAAATTTTGAAGGACTATATCTTTACTTTTACACGCATTTATAAATTTTTCAATAAAAAAACCTTCTACACTAATATTTACATATCCTAAAATAAACATTATTATTTTTTGAAATAACATTTTTATCTCCTTTTTTCAAAATCAATATTCTCAATTTTTCCACTAACTAGAATATCATCATCTGTCATCTGATTAAGTTTTAAATTAAAACCATTTATATTAATATTTCCTATCGTAGTACTAATCCTAACAAAAAAATCCTCATACTCTAATATTCCTTTAAAATTTTCAATTAAAATTTCATCAAATCCTGTTACTGTTATTTTTGGAATATTGCTTAAAACCTCTCTTGGAATTTCTAAAAATTTACTAACTTTAATATAATCTCTCATAAAAAAACCTCTCTTTTTATTTATATATTCAATAAAAAGAGAGGTATTCATATTTTAAATATTAAATTTAATGTTTTTACTTATTTTCCTCCAATATTTTTTTTATATCACTATCATTCATAAGCTTTTCGTCAAAGTATTCTGTAACTTTTTCCTTTCCTCTACTTATTGCAGTAATAGCAACATCTTTATCACTTCTTAACCTTAAACTTGCATATTTAACTATAATTGGTTTATTAGAAACAGCAGTTAAGACAACATCTTTGTCATCTCTTAACTCTTTGCTTGCAAAATATAATACTTGACCATCATTTTTGCATGCAGTTAATAATACATCTTTATCTGCCTTCAATCTATCACTTGCATAGCAACAAGTCCAACCGGCTTGATTTGTTGCAGTAAGTAATACATCTTTATCGTCTTTCAAATTATCACTTGCAAATTCAAGTGCACCACCATCAACAGAAACAGCTTTGATAATAATTTCCTTATCATCACGTATTTTTTCATCAGCCCATTCTATTAAATTTGGAAATTTTTCCACTATATTCCAAAAATATTCTCTATTATGTGAATTTTCTCTAGCTTCAATAACATCCTTACTTTCTGCCATTATTCCCCCATATATATTTAAAAAAAGAATTTTGATTTTTTCTCGTATTTTTCTCTAATCTTTTTTCTTTCAAGTTTCTTCTTTTTAATTCTTATATCATTTAACACACTTAACATTAAAAGAATAATACAAGTTATGAAAAAAGCCTTATTTTTAAACAATTGCATAATTTTTCCAAGATGAGGCATAACATATATAACTTTGCCTATAATATTTTCATATTTAACAATATCAGTATCTTCAGCAATATTAGCATCACCTTTAGTAATATATGATTTTTGCATATCAGATAAAATTGTTTTAGAAATTCTATGTGTTACTATTTCTCCATTTTTTTTCTTAAATGTTATAATATTTCCAACTTTATATCTCTCGTTTTCATACCCTTTTTTTACTACAACAATATCATTCTTTTTCAATTTAGGATTCATACTATCTGACTCTACAACATATAAATCAATATTTAAAAAACTAGGAAGTTCATAAGAATTTCCTAGTTCTACTATAATTAAAAATACGCTAAATAATATTATTTGTATTAAGAAAATATATAATAATATGTGTAGAACTTTTTTCATCTTTTGCGTTTTTTTCATTCTAATTGATATATTATCTATATCATATTTCATTTGTCTTCCCCACTATTTCTTTTTAGCTATCATTGGTTTAATTTTCTCCATAAAACTAACATCATCTAAATTAATATTACTTTTTCTTATATTATAGTAATTAACAATTTTTTCAACATCTTGCATAATTGTATCTAAATTTTCTTCTAAATCTTCTTTTTCTAGCTTTATATTTAATATTTTATATCTATTTGAAATAATAGAAGTAATTTCTGGTTCCTCTATTAGTTTTATGTTATTAATCATAACTTTGTATGGCTGATTTATAAATTCAATTAAAGAATCAACTTCTTTAACAACATCAACATCATCATCTGCATGATTCTTACTAACTAATTCATAAAAATAGCTATAATAAGATTCTACTATTTTAAATGCATATTTTATTGAACAATTATCATCAGCAAATTCTGCAATTTTTTCATTAACTTTTTCTTCATCAATTTCTAAATACAATTTTTTTATTTCTTTGATTTGTATATTTGAATTTACTGGGAATTCATAAATTTTATGTTCTATTTTTTTTCTAAATAATTTAAAAAATACATTTTTACTTAATTTTATTAATCTTTTATTTTTCTTATTTTCTTTTATTAAATTTTGTTCTTTTTTATTAAGCTCTTTTAACTTTTTCTTTAATGCATCTTTAAATGAATCTTTATTTGCATATTTAGTTTTAACATCATCAATAATAAATTTATATTTTTTATAGATATTATATTCTTGAAGTGTATTTAGTAATTTTCCAAAATTAATATCAACTTCATCTTGAGCTTCTTTAGATAAATCGTAATAATTTTTAGAATATAATCTATCATATAAAACTTCCATTGACTTATTATTAAAGTCACTAATTCTCCATTCATCATTTATAAATTTTCCCATAATATATTTAGGGTCTTTTCTTTTAAGTTTTATTAATGATTTATTAAGTTCAAAAAATTTTTTTACTATTCCATTTTTATCTAATTGGGCCTCTTCAAAAGTCTCCTCATTTCTCTCATCTAATTCTTTTTCAAATCTTTTTGAATTACTATTATATAAATATCTCATGTTAAGCTCTATATGTGTAACAAAATCAGGACATTTCCAATAAATTTCTTCAAAAAGCTTTTTAAGTTTATCAGAATCAAACTTACCAGAATTATATTCTTCTAAAAATAATTTCATATATGTGTTTATAAATGAACTATAATTAAAATCATCTGCAGTAAGAACTATACCATATTCTTTAAATATATCTAAAAAAAGTTTGATATTATCATTTACTAAATTTAAATCTCCTTCAAAAAAGCAACCTAAGCTATGATTTATTCTATCAAATCCAAGTTTTTCATATGGAGTATTTAGTTCATTAAATAATTCGATATCACCAATTTTAGAAATTTCTTCTTCTAATTCAAATACCTTAGGATTTTCCTCAGTTGAAATAATCCTATCATACCTTTTAACAATTTCTTCCCATATAATATCTTTAATTTTAAATGCTTTTTCTTCTAATTCTTCAACACTTTCAAGATATTTACTTTTATTTTTCTTAGTATTAACAGGCATAGTACTTAAAACTTCTTTATTATTTGAGATATACTTTTCAAGTTCATCTAATATATCTATCATTTTTCCTCTGTACCCTTCTCTTTTTTCTCTTTATCTAAAAAAGCTATATAATCTTCTATATCTTTATATAGTTTTAAAAGATTTTCATTACTCATTCTTGTTAATTCAATTTTTTTATCCATTGTACAAAAATCCTTTCAAGAATCCTTTATATCAATATTATATATTAATTAAAAAATCAAGTCTATAATTTTTAAAAAATGTAACACAAAAGTAATAAGTAATTGTTACTATTCAAAGCTTAATATATTTTATAAAGTCTAGTTATTATTAAATTTTGAAAAATAATGCGCCTTGAAAGTAATTTTTGTTTGAAAAATCTTTATTAATTTTATGGAAATAGTTCGAGCTTGCCTCGAAAGGGTGCCATAAAATTAATTTAGATTTTTA
>AUXO017876247.1_pt1 | contig 14863 bp, 13 predicted proteins | sample 768731 | NCBI WGS metagenome assembly AUXO01 (sample SAMN02715735, study PRJNA202380) | gut metagenome | biome: sheep rumen | host: Ovis aries | place: New Zealand: Palmerston North | reverse complement strand
GAGCCGCATGGCTTTAGCTTTTTCACCGCAGTGAAAATTAGTACAACATAATAGAAAATACTAGGATTATATGCAAACTGAAAATTTTGATTTCTTGTGTATGAAATAGGTATCATTTACTATGCTAAATGACACCCAAAAGACCACTCCGATAGAAAAATTATGAATAAAGACAAGGAAAATACAAATACAAATGAACCTTGAGAAGTTAGGAATACCTTTTGGAAACTGAAGATGAAAGGTTAGAAGTGAAGATTGTTAATTATAAATTATAAATAAATAGTTATATATGATTCAATTTAATAAACCATTTTTGACGGGCAAAGAAGCCCATTACATGTATCAGGCTGTATATTCTATGAAATTGTCTGGTAATGGTATGTTTACAAAGAAGTGTCAACAATTTTTTGAAGAGAAATACAACTTTAAGAAAGCGATATGTACAACTTCGGGAACGGATGCTCTCGAAATGGCAGCCATTCTTTGTGATGTGCAACCAGGAGATGAAGTGATAGTACCTTCATATACGTTCGTTTCTTCTGCTTTGGCATTTGTGCGGCAGGGTGCGCGTATTATCTTTGCTGATAGTTGTGAAAACAACCCCAACATTGATGCAGATAAGATTGAAGCATTGATTACGGATAGGACCAAGGTTATAGTACCTGTTCATTATGCAGGCGTTGCTTGTGACATGGACAAGATTATGGATATAGCTAATCGCCATAACTTGTTTGTCGTAGAGGATGCTGCACAGGCTATAGATTCTTACTATAAGGGAAAGCCTCTTGGCAGCATAGGTCATATGGGTTGTTTCTCTTTCCATGAGACGAAGAATGTGACAGCAGGTGGAGAAGGTGGACTTCTTGTAGTTAATGATGAGCGTTTCATTCGTCGCGCAGAGATAATTTGGGAAAAGGGAACCAACCGAGCAGAGTTCTTCCGTGGTATGGTGAACAAATATGGCTGGGTTGATACTGGTTCTTCATTCTTGCCCTCAGAGATTAACAGTGCTTTCTTGTGGGCACAGTTAGAGAGCCTTGAAACAATTCAGAATCGCCGTAAAGCTATATGGAATATGTATTATGAAGGGCTGAAGGACTTGGCGTTAAAAGGCTACTTCACCATGCCTGACATCCCTGGGTATGCCACAAACAACGGCCATATGTTCTATTTAGTGTGCCGTAGTCTTGATGAACGCACTAAACTGATCGCTTACTTAAAAGAGCAAGGCGTAGGAGCTGTGTTCCACTATTTGAGCTTGCATTTGAGTGATTATTATAAAGAGCATCATGTCGGTGAAATCCCCAGTTTACCCAATTGTGATCGGTTTGCAGACTGTTTAGTACGCCTCCCTATGTTCTTTGAATTGAAGAATGAGGAAGTTGAGCTTGTTATGAATATTATACATGATTTTTATAAGGGAAATTAAACTAGATTCTTCAAGATATGAAATGTTATATTTTTCTAACTTTTGATATTAGATGGGTAGGAGGAGGGCAGTGCTATGTAGCGAGTAAGGCCCAATATTTGGAAAGTCAAGGTTGGGATGTACGCATTTTTTCTTCTGGATATCCAAATTCGAAAGAGAAATGTCCTATTGATTATTTAAATAAATATCTTCGCTATATTACCCCTTCCTTTGTGGCCCCACCTCATATGCTGCCGCGATTTTGGGTAAAAACAATAATCAATCAGGTAAAAAAAGAGATCGTAAAGAACTCTAGTTATGATGAAATAATAATAGAAAGCCATAATGATGTATTGGCATTTTGGGGGGAATTGCTGGCTTCGAAAATGTCTGCAAGACATGTTTTTTGGACTGCGAATGAGAAGTTTCGCTTACCGAATCAATTTTATGAAGATAAAATATCATTTTTCTTATTTAAATTTGAAAGAAAGGAAGTTTGGGGGTCATGTTATACTGTAAATAGATTGCTTGAAGGCTATAAGAAGGTCGAGAAAAATGAATTCGAAACAATATGGATTGACGAAGAGCCTGTCCAAGATTGTAATAATCTAGCTGTAGAGAAGATTGCTCAATATGATTGGAATATTGGCTATATAGGAAGGTCAAACAAATCGTATGTTCCGAACATAATTAGAGATGTTGGCCTTTTCTGCAGCCAATATACTAATAAGCAAATACAGTTTATAATAGTTGGAGATATTGGTACCCATAAGAATCTTCTTACCGATATTAAGAATAAGAATAAGAATCTGATTGTCACAGAACTCGGAAATTTGCATCCTATTCCACGAGCATTGTTCAAGAAAATAGATGTGGTAATTGCTGGTAGTGGTAGCGCAAGGTGTTCAATGTATGAGAATGTGTTAACAATAGTGGCTGATACAGAGACGACAATGTCTAATGGCATATTAGGCTATGATGCTTACCATAGTATTTATAAAGGCCCTAACGGGAAAACATATTCGTTTAAAGAGTCGTTGGAAAGGGCTTTGGTCGATAAAACCTATTTGCAGATGGAGTATTGTTTCCCCCCGAAGAGAGGCGTGGCTGAATGTACAAAACAGAATTTTGAATTAATATCGAAAGCCTCGAAAAAGCAAGAATATTTCGATGAGGAAGAAATATGTAAAGGGAAAATAAGACTCAAAACATCAATACATGTTATTATAGCAAGTATCTTGAATCGATTTGGATTTTAGTTTCTTGTAAGTACGGATTAAATAATCCCTCTCTAGGCATTTTTTTCAACTATCCTTTTCTGTTAATGTGTTTATTCTTTTAAACCATTTTTATCAATAGATGATCAATGAGTGAACCTTTGATTTCAGTTATAATGGGCTGTTATAACGATGAAAAATATATTCGTGAATCGATTGACAGCATTTTAAATCAGACAGTTTCTGATTTCGAATTTATAATAATAGATGATGGATCTACGGATAGTACAGTAGATATCATTCAATCATATGATGATGGTAGAATTGTCTTAATTCAAAATGAGACAAACAGAGGTTTGGGCTATAATCTTCATGAGGGTATAAAAATGGCAAGGGGGAAGTATTTAGCCCGAATGGATGCGGATGATATATCATTACCAGAAAGATTCAAAAAACAAATTGCATTTCTAGAACATAATCCTGATGTTTTGTGCATTGGGACAAGTTTTGAGAAAATTGGCAGTCTTGGATTAAGATCCAGATTGTTTTCCAAATATGTTCATCAACCGTCCGATTACCAGATGATAAAGGTCATGTTGATGCTTGGAACGCCCATTATGCATCCTAGTGTTATGTTTAATGGGGCGCTGGTGAGGCAGAATAGCATTAATTATGATTTAACCTATAAGAAAGCTCAGGATTATGAGTTGTGGTCAAGAATTGTATGGGATTATAAGATCGGTAATATTGATGAGATTATATTTAAGTATAGATATTCTAATCAACAGGCGTCCAACAAAAATCGATTGGAACAAATCAATAATTCAAAGTTAATTTATAGTAGGGTGTTAAAAGTGGTACTGGGAAGAGATGCTACGGATGAGGAGGTAGAATTACATACTTTATTCGCAACCCAACCCCGCTTGAATGAAAAACAATTACGAAAGGTTTCAATGTTTGAGAAAATGTTGATGGAGGTTAATAAGAAAACTGGGATATTGTCTCCACAATTATTGGAACAATATTATTCTAAAAGGTGGGCTGTGATATGCTCGTGCTCAACTTCTTTATTGAAGAGAAAAAAACTATTCTATACATTACCATTGTGTAGAAAGCATTATTTTAATAATTTTTTTCGGCTCTATTCTAGAGTATAAATATTATTCTTTATGTTAGTTTATTTATTGTGTAGCATAATATTTGGCTTGTTTGCATACATTCAATTCAAAAGGAGGATTTTGTATCCGTCTGTAGTGTTTTGCTTGATGTGGGGCTTCAATTGTGTATTTCTTTCGCTTATCTCAATAGGCTTTGTAACCCCATTGTCTTCCATTGATTATTTTGATTTTCAATATATCAATAATTATATTCTTTATTTTACTATTTTGTCGGTTTTAGGCTTCGGTCTTGCTCATTTGATAAGTAAAAATAAAGGGGTACGGTTGTTCTTTTCTGCAAATCAATTATCTTTATTGAAAAGATATGAGTGGATAATGTGGCTGAATTTCTTTGGCGGAATACTCCGAATTATTGTAATGGTTATGCTAATTGGCTTTAACCTAGAAGATGTAAATGCCTATCGCATTGCTGCTAATGGAATTGCTATGGGAAAAGGTGGCGGAGTGGCATTGACGGTTTTTAGATTGACAGCATATATTATTATGCTTTCGAATGTCTATTTAGCATTTGTGGGGGCTGAAATGGGCTTTACTCGTTTCCGTTTTAAACATGTTTTGTACATGTTCATGCTGTATATGCCATCGCAGTTGGCAACTGGAGGAAGACTTTTCGTGTTGTATTTTATTTTATTCTTCTTTGGTAGTTTTTTCCTTGTAAGAGGAGTCGTAGCTGCTAGGAATAAATCAAAAAAATGGTTAAATGGTTCAGAAATATCTTCCATTATACGGATGGGATTATTACTTATACCTATGGTTGTTGTTATTTCATGGGTCAGGAACGATGGTGGCGTGAAAAATATTAGTGCAAACGAGAGAGGTACTGCGCTTGACGCATTTACATATATCTCAGAGGGAACGATGACTACAGATAATTGTATGCAGTTTATGGGCGGTGAAGAGAGGGGTTATAAAAGTTTTGGAAGTACTACTTTATTTCAAAACACTAAGAGTTTTGATGATTTTATTTCATTTAAAAACACAACAGGATTTGCTTCTAGTGTCCTTTCAATAATTATACCATTATATCTTGACTTTGGATACTGGGGAAGTCTTTTGGCATGGTTTATTCTCGCATTTTTGATAGAGTTGATTTCTATAAAATGTTTGTATAAACTGACTATTCTAAGGTTCATGATATTCGCCTTGCTTCTAAAAATTTGTTATGAATCTGTCATGTCAAATCCGATATTTAATAATATTCCTTTTGTTGAATTACTAATCATATTTTCACTGTTTTACAAATCAATCTTTGGTAATCCTTCTATAAGTAAAAGTTAAACATGTTGTGATATTTTATTTGTTAATGAAAACTCTAAGTAATATTCCTACAAATTTATGCCATTTTTCTTTAAGTGATTTTTCAAAGTATAAAAGTAGTCTGATGGGGTTTGCAATATTGTGGATAATGTTATTCCATTTTAGAGCAAACTTTAATGACGCACCATTGAATTACATTAGTTCAATTGGTTATGGTGGAGTTGATGTGTTTATGTTTTTATCTGGTCTGGGGGGGGTGTATTCTTGGAAAGGCAGCTATAAAGCGTTTTATAAAAGAAGGTTCCTACGTTTATATCCAACTTATCTTTTCGTGCTTCTGTTATCATCGGTATTATGCAGCAATAATTATTCAATAAATGAATTCTGTCAAGCAATAATAAAGAGTACAGGAATTGGGTATTATCTGTTTTTCTTGCCCTTGGGATATTTCGATTGGTATGTTCCGACAATGTATCTCTTTTATGCATTATTCCCATTATGGTTGGTGCAATATAAAAAGAATCAGGCCTGGGGGTGGATTGCGATTGCCATTGGTTTTCTATTTACTATATTTTTAATGATTATTCAAAAGGGGACTATAATACTTACTTTTAGCAGAATCCCTATTTTTATATTAGGTGCAATAGTGGGGACGTATATAAGAAATGAGAAGAATTTAGACGGGTGGACAGTTCCAACCGTTATAATTTCAACAGTCGCTTTTTTCTCTGAAATGGTGGCCGTTAATACATGCCCGCATGAGTTTCTTTGGAGAAATGCAGTTTATTGGCTTCCTTTTTATTTGATAACCCCAGGCTTATGTATTTTACTTTGCATGGTTTTTAATTTGTTCGATCGTATAAAACTCAAAGGCTTCAACCTCTTGTTTGAAAGAATAGGCAAATTATCATATGAGTTGTTTCTAAGTCATATGGTATTCTTAGGTTTTTTTAAAGCATGGGTTCTGCGGTTTTGTTCAAATGAATGCAATGTTTGGTTTATTTTTCTGTGCTTCTTTATCATAGAGATAGTATTTGCTGTTTTAATAAAAATATCAATAGACTTTTTAATACGAAATATTAGAAGATGCCATCACATATTATTTGGTTAGATATTGCTAAAGGTATTGCAATTATACTTATGGTCTTAGGACATACTTCAATACCAATGCCTGTTTCTAATTTCATTTGGTCATTTCATATGCCACTTTTCTTTGTCGCATCGGGTTGGTGCACAAATTGGGAGCATCATTCTTTTCGTGAATATGCGGTAAGAAAAATACGCTCTTTATGTATTCCATTTTTGATATATTCTATAATAGTTTTCTGTGTGTTGTCTTTCCTAAATAGAATTACTATTGAGGATTGGTTATATAATGGTTGGGGTAGCGGATATGCATTGTGGTTTATACCTGTCTTGTTTCTGGCTGGTGTCGTTTGTAGATTGATATACATGATAAGGAGTATTAGCATAAGATATATAATCCTATTTCTTATATTTTCTTTGGGCGTGTTTTTGTGTAGCAAGAAGATACTCCTTCCTTGGAATCTTTCATCCGTGCCTTATGCTGTATTTTTTATATCATTTGGTTATGAAATTAGAAAGTTAGAGAGGTATATATTACACTCCAATATTATTTTTTTCTTGGTATATTTCATTCCAGTTTTGATAATATCCCATTTTTGGAAGTTGGATATGTGTTTTAATCAAATCATTCCTATTATTCCGATTACTATTGGTGCGGTTTGTGGAACCTTTATGGTCTTTACGTTGTCTTCGTGGATTGAAAAGAAAAATGAAATTGTAACTAAGATAATAAGTAAGGTCGGAAAAGAAACATACGTTATTCTTGCTTTCTCTCAGATTATTATTATACTACTCAATGAATATTTAAATCTAAATGTGTTTGTTAAATATATAGTGCTAGTGAGTATCTTAATTGGTATTGTATATCTGAAGAACACTCTTAATAAGTTGTTGAATGTAAATTTGTTATAAGAAAATGCGTGTCTTTCAGACTTTTTTATTGCCAGATTCTCTGGTATTAAAATATAAACTTTCATTTGCTGCAGCTAACTTCTCTCGAAATCTGATTAGTGGGGGGGGCTTCGACAAATGCTATTCGTTAATACCAGTCAATGTAAGGGGGACTTTGCCTCCTATTGAGGAAAAAGGCTACGAAGTCGTTTATTCAAAATGGCGTGAGAAGCCAGGCTTAATCTCAAAAATAGCTATTTTCAAGGAGCAATATAGCCTATATAAAAAGATAAAGAATATTGATTCGCTGTGGCTGTATAACTTAAATGTAATTAATGTTTTCCTTTTTTGTTTGGTTAAGTTATTTAAACCAGGAATAAAAATCAATATAATAATGCTTGATTTTACCCCCCCCAAAACATGGCACGAACAAAATTATTGGTATTTCAAATTGATGAAGAAGGCTGATGGAATTATTTCTTTATCAAATTCCTCTTTATTCCATTTTAAGAATATGATGATTCTTCCTGGAGTAGTGCCATTAGATGCAGGTTCTGAACCTGAAATAAAGGAACCCAACAATTCTTTTTTGTTATCGGGTGCCTTAAATGAAACAATAGCACAAATATCTATGATTCTAGAGTCTTTTTCTCAACTACCACAATGCAAACTACATATAACAGGAAATGTAGAAAATGTAGGAGTTGACACGAAGATACGGGAATATTCAAAAAAATCTACTAATATTATATATCACGGAAAACTTGAGTTTTCAGAGTATATGTCCTTGTTACATTCTTGTACTTATGTCTTAAGTACACGTGATGGGAATCTCTCAGAGAACCAATGTAATTTTCCTTCAAAAATAATAGAGGCGTTGCTTCATAATCGTGTTGTAATATCTACAATAGATTATGAACAGTTGAATGGTATAAGATATTTTTACGTACCTTCATCCAAGCAGAGCTTTATTTCCCATATTAAAGATATCCTACAACTAAAACCAAACGAATTGTTGATATATGCCAACCAAGGGAAGAAGGTGGCGGAGAAATATAGCACTGGAGTTTGGTATCAAGCAATGAGGCAAATAGAAAGTAAATGATGAAAGTTGTAACATATTCAGTTGTTTTAAATCAACATCAAGCCCCAATAGCAGACGAACTGTGGGAGAAAACAAACTACCAGTTCGCATTTGTTGAACTTACAAATATTGGAGATACCAAAGGTGGTACCGAGGACTATTCGGGGCGCCCTTATCTTATTAGAGCATGGGAGTCGCCAGAGGCTCAAGCAAAGGCTATGGTGTTGGCTCGTACGGCAGAGTGTTGCATATTCTCTGGTGTTGACGCATTGCCATATCAGAAGGAACGATTGAAACTAGGGTTGCTTTCTTTTGATATGGGCGAGCGTTGGCTGAAGCATGGGGTCACAAGCCTTGCATCACCTCGATTGTGGAAGTGGTTGATGGCGTATTATCTCAATGGATGGCGTAAAAAACCATTATATAAGTTGTGCTGTTCAGCTTTTTGTGCTAGTGATCATCATAAATTGGGAACCTTTCATGATAAGTGTTTTAAATGGGGATATTTCACTAAAGTGGATAATGATTTTGAAGTTGAAGCGGCTAAACAGGGTGCTTCCACTTCAGAAATCACACCACTTATGTGGTGTGCAAGATTTCTGAAGTTGAAGCACCCTGAACTGCCCGTGCAGTTGGCTAAAAGGCTTAAAGAGGATGGTTATATGATCCATATTGACATGTTCGGCAATGGAGAGGAAATGGAGCCTACAAGAGACTTGATTAAAGCACTTGGTGTTGAAGATTACGTCAGCCTTAGAGGCAATTTGTCTAATGATAAGATATTGGAAGAAATGAGATATCATTCCATTTTCCTTTTTACAAGCGATCGTAATGAAGGATGGGGTGCCGTGTTGAATGAGTCGATGAGTAACGGCTGTGCTGTAGTCGCTTCAAATGCAATTGGTTCTGTACCATATTTGATTAAGAATGGTGAAAATGGAATGATATTTGATTCTGAGAATATTGAATCACTTTATGAAAAAGTGGTATATTTACTTAAGCATCCAGAAGATTGTAAGAATATGGCACAAAGAGCCTATTATACTATGCGAGATTTTTGGTCACCTGCTAATGCGGCAAATAATCTGATAAAATTAATAGATGATCTGCAAAGAGAGAGAGAGACATCTATTGTTGAAGGTCCATGTAGCAAGGCAATTTAATGGTTATGATATTAATAGATTCTTTATACATTAACAATAGTGGTGGGCTAAGGTTATTGATTTACTTAATTGATGAGCTGCAGAAGGCGAATGTAAGTTTTTACCTTTTGGCTGATACTCGTTGTTTGGGCAAATTCGATCAATGTAAGCATGTACGCTACATGAATGCATCGCTGAGAGAACGCAAGAAATTCTACAAGATTAAAAGACACAGTTTTTCTTCTGTTCTATGTTTTGGGAATATCCCTGCTCCAATAAAGTTGAATGTACCTGTATATACTTATTTCCACAATATTAATTTGTTGACCCTTTCTGAGGCAAATAATATTAAGGAAAAAATGATGATGTGGCTTAAGAGGCAAGTTTTCAGGTTTTATAAAAAGAATACGGATTATTGGCTTGTACAGACATCGAATACTGCAAATGAACTGGTTAAGAACCTTGGTGAGAGTGATGACAGGGTGAAATTGATGCCTTTTTATGAATTACCAAATACATTAGACCGTTTAGCCGAAATGCCTCATGGGGGAGATTATGTATATATATCAGATTACTATAAAGGTGCAAAAGGGCATGAAACATTATTGGAAGCATGGAAACTTTTGCATAACAAAGGTATAGATCTTACTTTACATCTGACTATTCATGAACGGAATGCTGAATTCATCGCAGTAATTGAAAAAACTCAAAATGAAGGAATAAAGGTTGTTAACCATGGTTTCGTGAAATTTGAAGAAGTAATTGAGCTTTATAAGAAATCAAAGGCGTTAATATACCCTTCGCATAATGAGAGTTTAGGTTTAGGGGTGGTTGAGGCAATAACTGCAGGATGCGACGTTGTGGCCGCAGATTTACCTTACATTCATTCGATATGTAAAGCATCCCAATTATTTAATCCGTATTCTGCGAAATCAATTGCAGATGCAGTGGAAAGATATGAAATGGGTAAAGATTATATAAAATCTCAACTCAAAATATCAAATATGATAGGAGATTTATTAACAATATTGGCAAAATGAGTTTTAAAGTAATAAACTCGTGGTTTATAATTTATAGTATAATAGGAATGTAAGTTGGTTAATGAAAGTACTTTGGATTATATCAGAATTATTCCCTCCAGATGAAACTTCAACAGCTTTCATATTGGGCGAGATAGCCAATGTGATGTCGGCAAAATATGAAGTGAAGATAATATGTGGGCCGGAAATTTACGATAAAAGAAAAAAAACAGACCCCAATAATAAGTTTGTACTTAATTCTAAGATATGGGTGACGCATGTAAAGGGGGTGGATTTAGACAAAAACACCTTCTTCGGTAAAGCTATGAGATTTGCTATTATCAGTCGTCAACTCTATCAAACAGCGAAAAAGAGTATCCAAGACGGGGATAAGGTGCTTCTAGTTACAAATCCTGCACCTGTGGTGGCATTGGTGTCGAGATTAAAAAAGGAAAGAGCTTTTGATCTTAATATTCTCGTTCATGATGTTTTCCCTGAAAACACAGCTCCGGCAGGATTAAAGATGCCTAATTTCGTTTATAATATATTGAAGAATATATTTGATAGTGCTTATAGTAGGGCAGACCAATTGATAGCTTTAGGCCGTGACATGAAGAAGGTACTTGAAAAGAAAGTTGCAAGATTTGAGCACCAGCCGAAAGTGACCATTATAGAGAATTGGGCTGATTTGGATATAGTTTCGCCAATGGAACTGAAATTCCACCCAGATAGATTCGTATTGGAATATGCTGGAAATATAGGTCGTGTTCAAGGGCTTCATGCTTTGATAGAGAATATAAAGAACGCCAAAAATGAAGAATTAGAGTTCCATCTTTGGGGGACTGGTGCTGAAGAGACCAGCTTGAAAAACTTTGTTCAGAACAACAAAATGACCAACGTGGTATTCCATGGGGCTTACCTTCGCTCAGAACAAAGTGAAGTCATCAATCGTTGTGACATGGCTTTAGTGACATTAACTGACGGGATGTTCGGCCTTGGTGTACCTTCGAAGACCTACAATATCATGGCAGCTGGCAAGGCCGTCCTTTTTATTGGTGAACCTGAAAGCGAAATTGGTTTGTTGGTAAAAGAAAAGAATATTGGATATGTATTTAGGCCAGACGACAAGGATGAAATTATAAGTTTCCTGAGCGGTCTTAACAAAGAAAAGCTGGCTGAAATACGCGAAATGGGTGAAAGGGCAAGACAAGTTGCCGTAAAAGAATACGCTAAAGACATCATATTAAACAAATTTGCAGAAGCGATATAATGAAGAAATTACTATTTACAGGAGCGTCTGGCTTCTTAGGTTATAATATCAGACCATTACTTGAAAAGTCATACGATGTTCATACCATTGGACTAACTGATGACGATGACATCAAAATCAATATGGCAAAAGAGGTGCCACCGATTAATACGCATTATGACGTTGTGCTTCATGCAGCAGGAAAGGCACATACAGTGCCTAAGACAGAGGCCGAGAAGCAGGTGTTCTATGATGTGAACTATCAAGGAACAGTGAATCTTTGCGATGCCTTGGAAAAAGCAGGTTTGCCCAAGGCACTGATTTTTATCAGCACTGTGGCTGTATATGGATGTGAGTTTGGCGAGTTAATTGATGAAACACACCCGTTGAATGGTAAATCACCATACGCTGATAGCAAAATTAAGGCAGAACAATATCTAACCACATGGTGCTTGGATCACCATGTTAAGTTGAGTATTTTACGTCCATCTTTGTTGGCAGGCAAGAATGCTCCAGGTAATCTTGGGGCTATGGTGAATGGAATAAAGAAAGGCTTTTACATGAACATTGCTGGAGGTAAGGTGGTGAAAAGCATCTTAATGGCAGAGGATATTGCCAGATTGGTACCCATATTGGAGGAGAAAGGTGGCGTATACAATGTATGCGACAGTCACCAGCCGTCATTCGGTGAAATCTCTATGTCTGTTGCTAAACAATTAGGAAAAGGGAAGCCTATTAGCATCCCTTTCTGGATTGCACAATGCATGGCAAAGGTGGGTGATTTGCTTGGCTCGAAGGCACCAATCAACAGCAATAAACTAGAGAAGATGACAAAGAGCCTTACTTTCAGTAATGAGAAGGCACGCCATGAGTTGAACTGGGAACCTTTAGATGTTTTATCTTGTTATAAGATATAGCATTACTCATCAGATATGAAATTGGATAATAATCAACTGGTATTTCTTGGATTAGTAAGAGCTGGTCTGTGGGCTAATACGACAGTTCATGACTCATGGTTCATGGTTCATGGTTCTTCTAATGTGGATTGGGAGAAGGTTTATCAGCTGGCGGAAGAACAATCAGTAATTGGTGTTGTACTGGCGGGAATTGAGTGTTCCACTGTAAAACCGCCTCAGGAGTTGCTTTTACAGTGGATTGGTGAAGTGCAGATATTGGAGCAACAAAATCAAGCGATGAATCAGTTCATTGCAAAGCTCATTGAGAGGTTGCGCAATTCCGAGATCTATGCATTACTTCTGAAAGGGCAAGGAGTTGCCCAATGCTATGAGCGTCCGCTGTGGAGAACCTCAGGCGATGTTGATTTGTTTTTAAGCGATGCGAATTATACTAAAGCTGAAAAGCTATTGTCACCATTGGCTTCGAGCATAGATGATGAAATCTCGTATGCAAGACATAAGGCATTGACCATCGATGAATGGACGGTTGAATTGCACGGCTCTCTGAGAAGCGGCTTGTGGAGAAGTTTAGATAGAGAATTAGATAAAGTTCAGTATGATGTATTCTGTGGAGGTAATGTTCGTTCTTGGTTGAACGGGAATACTCAGCTCTTTATGCCTCGGGCTGATGAGGATGTTGTTTATGTATTCTCTCATATATTGCAACACTTCTATAAAGAGGGCATTGGTCTGAGGCAGATTTGCGATTGGTGCAGATTGCTATGGAAGTTTAAGGATAAACTGGATTATGGGCTGCAGGAATCACGAATCCGAAAAGCTGGAATGATGACAGAATGGAAGGCATTTGGCGCTTTGGCTGTAGATTTTCTGGGAATGCCAGTAGAAGCGATGCCTTTTTATGATTCACGGTTCAAGGTTAAGGGGGAACGGATACTTGAGTTCGTATTTGAAACGGGTAACTTTGGACATAATAGGGATTATGGCTATTTTGACAAATATCCGTATTTGGTGTATAAGTCCATTTCTTTCTGGAAGCATATTAAGGATGGATATAGGTATTTCCGTATATTCCCGCTTGATTCGATGAAAGTGATGGCAAGAAGGATGGTTGTTGGCTTTTCTGTGGTGATAAGAGGGAAAAGACATGAGTGATCAATATGGATTACGTTCATCAGTATAAAAGGTTAGTATTTCGAATTAATATTTAGTTTATAATGAAAACAGCACTTATTACAGGTATTACGGGCCAAGATGGATCATACTTGGCAGAGTTCTTGTTAGAGAAAGGTTATGATGTACATGGAACGATTAGACGTAGTTCTGTGGACTTCAGAGAGCGTATAGCACATTTGGAGGGTACGCCTCATTTTCATCTGCACTATGCAGACCTTGGTGACTCGATGAGTGTGCTGGGTGTGATTGGTAAGGTTCGTCCGGACGAGATATATAACCTGGCTGCACAGAGCCACGTACAGGTTTCATTCGACAGCCCTGAGTTTACGGCTGATGTGGATGCAGTGGGCGTACTTCGTGTATTGGAGGCAGTACGTCAGTTGGGTATGACTGAGACCTGTCGTATCTATCAGGCTTCGACTTCGGAGCTGTATGGTAAGGTAGAGGAGGTCCCACAGAATGAGAATACACCATTCCATCCGTATTCGCCTTACGCTGTTGCTAAGCAATATGGCTTCTGGATTGTGAAGGAATACAGAGAGGCTTACAATATGTTCTGCTGCTCTGGAATCCTCTTTAATCATGAGTCTGAAAGAAGGGGTGAGACCTTCGTAACTCGCAAGATTACTCTTGCTGCTGCTCGTATTTCTCAGGGTTTGCAGGATTGCTTGTACCTGGGTAATATGGATTCTCTTCGCGACTGGGGCTATGCTAAGGATTACGTTGAATGTATGTGGTTAATCCTCCAGAATGATACGCCTGAGGATTTCGTGATTGCTACAGGCGTTCAGCACTCTGTACGTGAATTCACTGAATTGGCTTTCAAACATGCAGGCATTGAGCTGAAGTTTGAAGGTGAGGGTATCAACGAAGTTGGAATCGTGGTGAATGGACCAGAGGGATTGGTAGAAAAGACTGTAGTTCGCGTGAGTGAGGATTTCTATCGTCCTACGGATGTGGTGAACTTGTGGGGTGACCCGACTAAGGCTAAAGCTAAGCTGGGCTGGAATCCGAACAAGACTTCATTTGAGGAGCTGGTAAAGCTGATGGTTGAGAGCGATATCGCCAAGGTTGCCGCCGAGGGTGCCGCAGCTAAGGTTAGAACAAACCTTGCAGAGTACCTCGAAAAAGGCATTGTTAAATAAAACCACGAATTTTACGAATTACACGAATGTTAGATAAGAATTCAAAAATCTATGTAGCAGGCCACAACGGACTCGTTGGGTCTGCTATATGGAATAA
>AUXO016729861.1_pt1 | contig 14864 bp, 20 predicted proteins | sample 768731 | NCBI WGS metagenome assembly AUXO01 (sample SAMN02715735, study PRJNA202380) | gut metagenome | biome: sheep rumen | host: Ovis aries | place: New Zealand: Palmerston North | reverse complement strand
ACCAAAAAAGACACGAATTAATCGTGCCCTTAATAGTTGATGAATCTGGAATTAAGATTTCATTGCAATACCTTGTATTTTAAATGCTGGAAACCATATAGCTGTTGCATCAATACTTTCTGTTCTTTGTCCATTATAGAAACAAGTTGGCCTACAAATTAATTTATTGTTATCTATCCATAAATCCATAAATCCATTAAATACACTTTGTGTTCCGTTAAATGTACCTGCTACAAAAATTGGTACATTTGTTAAATTATATGCACCATAACCTTGCATTACTTCACTATTTAAAGTACCTATTTCGTAGTTGTGACCACCATCAAAATTTCTTGTATCACTTGTTAGTGTTATATAAATACCTGCATTTCCAACTGGTGTTAATAATATTTCAGTTTTATCACCATCAATATATTCTGAAACATTAGGGTGTGATATTGATGCAGACATACCACTTGCTGTAATTATTCTACTATCATTAGAACGATATACATTTGTACTACCAGTAATAAATGCACTAGCTAAAGATGTACCAAGTAGTGTTTGTCCTGCTTGTTTAGGGTGTGAACCATTACTTTGCCAATAATCACTATTATAAATATGTAATATATTTTCAACACCAGTAAGATAACGCCAACCCTTAATATTACAACTGTTTTTGTATCTAGTAATAGAAACAGGCATTTGTACCCATACGTTATTATTATTCATAATTGATGGCATACCCCATGAAATATGTGCTATTGATATTTTAGCATTTGGATAATTTTGTTTACAATATGTATCAAACGCATTTATTCCAGCTGTGTACATTTCATCAGTTCCGTATGGTTGTGATGTATCACTATCATTCCAACCACCACAAACAAGAATATCTGTAATACTTTCTTTATCTTGTATTGTATTTGATAAATCTTGTAATTTTGTTAAGAATAATTGATTACCGAATCCAGCACCACTTTGATAAGATGCGTAAAATGATTGATTTTGTACTAAACCTAAACTATCTCTTAAATATTCCCAGTAAAATTTAGTAATATCACCATCACTATTTTGTTCGCAGAAACTATCACCAATTAAAATTACTTTTTTATTTTCTAAATTATCAATTTTATCATCAATTAATTGTAATTGATTAAGTATATTACTAATATAAGCATTTGGTATAAGTTCTGCAATTAAATCTTCACTGTTTGTTATTGCTATAATATTAACACCATCAACTACATCTTCATTAGTTATAGATCTTATCTTATAAAAAGCACCTTCACCATCATTATATTGTAATTTACCTAAAGTTTTAGCTATTGAACCATCGATTAAATTAGTAGCACTAACCATGTCTGCAACAGTATCATATCCTAAAACTCCAGCAACTTGAAGGTATTCAACAATTATTTCTTCAAGTGTTCCAGCTTCAACCATTTCATCAAGTTTATTATTAATTTCTTCTTGAACGTCTAAATTCTCAAAATAATTATCAACATAAGATTGAAGTTCTGTCATTAAATTTTGTACTTCAACAATTGCATCTGCATTATTATTTAATGCTGGTAATATAGTATCTTTTAAATAACTTAATAATCCGCATAACGTTTCATAATAACTTAAACTTTCATCAAAAGCAAGTGGAATTGCCCTGTAAATATAATTTGTAAATAATCCTGTTGGTTTTACTTTTTCAATATTTTTCATATTAATCACCTTCCTTTTAAAATATTTGCATAAATAAATCATTTAGATCATTTATGATCATTAAATCTATATTCATTATACTATTTTTTATTTGAGATAGTATATCTACATTATATTTATTACCATTATTACCAACAATTGTTTTAATGTATGTTTCAACACCTGTTCCATTTGATGATGAATTATCAGATATAGAATTATTTGTTGTATTTTTATTAAATGTTACATTTGTTGCATAATCTGTATCATCAATATCACCTTTATATGTTCCACCTTGTGGTGTATCAAGAAATACATTTTTTCCATTGTTTGTACCAGTATTATTACTTGTTGAATTTGAAGTTGCATTTGAACTTGTATTTCTTTCAAGCGTTTCAGTTAAATTTACATTATTAAATAAGTCAGTACTTAATAAATGTAATTGTGCTTTATATAATTCATTATAATAAGGCATTATTTCATTTAATTTTTGTTTTAAATAAAATCTGAATAAACTTGCAGTTTCAAAACCAATTTCATTTTCATAATAATGATATAAAATATTTTGGTTTAATGTTGAACGATAATTTTCATCAAATATTGGATAACTATCAAGTTCGAAATCAAAATTATTATCAATTAAGTTTTTAATTGTAGTTGTGTATTTACTCATTTGATTCACCTTCTTCAATATAATCATCGTTAAAATTTAAAACTTCATCTTCTGTTGTTGATAATAAATCAAGTACATCTTTATTAAGTTTTATTTCAACATCTAGTCCAAATTTTTCATTTATTTCATCACATGCTTTTTTACGTGTTTTATAGAAACAGTTTAAATAATAATTAATTAGTTCATTATTACTTTCAACTTCATCAGTAATTAATCTTTCTTTTTTATCAGTATTTGCATTATCAATACCAAGATAAGTTAAAGCTTCGTTCCAGATTTCATGTTTATGCACTTCAAGTTTATCAATTAAATATGGTGCATCAGTTTTTAAAACATTTAACTTATTTGATATATCAAATTGTTTATTACCGAATATAAATGGAATATTACCAGAATATTGCATGTAAACATTTTTTAAAGTTAATATTGTTTTTGTATCACCTTCAATTAAGATTGGTGTTTTTTGTGCCGTTAAGTTACAATCAATAGTTCTTTCAGTTTCATATAATCTATATGCAAATAACTGTATTGATCTAGCTGTTGGCAATTGAAGTTCATTGTTCATTATATAAACAATATCATCAAAAGCAAATTTTTTATTATATCCAATTGACCAAGCATCAACAGATATTGGAAGTTCATAAACATTAAGTTTATCACATGGATTAACTTTTAATGCAAGGAATCCAAGTTCAGAATCTTGAACGAAACATGCACGACCATTGTCGTAAAGTGATTGTTCAAGGAATCTTGATGCACCTGTTCCAGCATAATCATCAAGTTTATCCCAAGTAAATAAACTTGTTGCAATTAATCTTAATCTGTCTAAATAATCAATATATGTTTGATTATTTATATCCATTGCAACGCTTGTTTCATTAATATTTAATTTCATATTATTTTCCTTTCTATACGATGTTATTTGAAGCATCGTAATTTAATACATTAGATGGATTGTGCCATAATGTAACACCATTATTAAACATTTTCTTTATAATGTTTAAATCTGTTTGTGGTATATCACCATCGAAATTACAATCAATTGTTTTAACATAATTCCAATTTTGACGACCTGTTATATTAGGAATTTTTACCATGTTAACTTTATAACCAAACATTGATAAATAATTATCAATAATTCTTGCGTATTCTTCTTTTATACTCATTTTATATGGTGTAAAAGTTAATTTCATTGCATAATTTAAATCACCTTGATTAACACCACCTTTTGCTGTTATTGGTGCTAAACTATGTTGATAAATTTCTGCAACTGTTCCTGTTATACCAGCTAAACCAGACGCAACACCTGTTGGATTTCCAACGATTCCACTTCCAATACGTAGTGCATCACTTCCAAGTTCAAGTGCAATATTAAGTGCATTACCTGTTAGCCAGTTTGTATAAGCATCATTAGTCCAACCACATGTTGGAAATTTGCCACCATCTAAACCTTCAACATAATTTTCTTGATTTGTATTAAGTGCACTTTTTCCTTGTTTATAATGTAGTGGATAAATTTTTACACTACAACCAACACCCAACGCACCGTATATATCAAACGGACAGTTTGTTCTTGCACTTCCATCAATATTTGTAAAATCTTCATATTTATAAACTTGATTACTTCCAGCATTATTACTTAATAATAAATAACAATAAGGATAAGTTAAAAGTTTATTGTTCTTTGGTGTATAACTTGCATCAAGAACAGATGGTTTATTAATGGATGCTGATTTCATATATGTACTACCTGTTGAATAACTTATAAAACCATATTGAAAGCTAGTAGCACCATCAGTATAAGTATTATAACTATTTGGTGCACATAATTTAGATGGAACCATAAATGCTGTATAAATAACATCTTGCGTTATTTTTGATTGTATATATCTTATATAAATATCACAATCGGAAAATGTTGGAAATACAAGGTAAATTAAACCTGAATAAATACCATTATAAATCATTGATCCTGAAGGTAGTGCAACATTTAATCCTGTTTCACTTACACCAAGTACAATTAATGGATCATGATTATTATCGTCTTTATAAAAGTTAAAACCTTGAATATTTTCAGTAATTTTTTGTTGAATATATTCCCCTGTTTCAAGTCCTTCTGGTACAGTATTTACACCAATAGAATCATCATTTACATGTTCACGTTCAACAAAACATTTTTTGTAATTAATTTGGAAATACCATGTTTGAAATACATCAGTTTCAAATGTAATTGCTGTTACATTTTCGGCAATATATTCCATACCAGTAATAAAGCAAAAATAATATTTATTTGTAAAACCAGTATTTCTATAAAATAAGTAGTTACAATTAATTATGTTATCAATATTTTCACTTACTTTAATTACATTATCTTTTTTAATATAAGTATAATCATCAAAAGTTTTTACTACTTTTGAATTAAAATAACTTAATTGTGCACTACTTGATGAAAATGTTAATTGATTTTTGTAATCATTTTCAAGTGGTGTTTTACATAAGTAAATTTGCCCTTGTGGTGTTACGGTTATCATTTTATCACTTTCCTTTCATAAAATTAGTAAAAAAGAGTAGTATTACTACTACCCTTTTATTATTCAGCTGTAACTGTTACAGTAGCAGTTTTCTTAACACCATTTTCAGCAAGTGCTGTTAATGTTGCTGTTCCAGTAGCTACACCAACAATATTACATTTTGTGTTATTTACTTTAGTTACTGTAAATACATCTGTATCTGATGAAGTAAATTCAATATCACTTGTTGCATTGTTTGGTGATAATGTAATTGTTACATCTTTATTAGCTTCAGCTACAACAGTTTGATTACTTACTGAAATAGCTGTAACTGGAACGATTTGTTCAGTTGCTAAAACAACAGCGTTTGCAAATGGACAAATTGCATAAGTGCCCCAAGCATGTAAATATTCGTTCCATGACATTGTTCTGGCATTATAGAATTCGTCAAATCTGAAGATATTGTCATAAATTTGTAACCATGATTCATCACAAATTACACCAACGATTTCATCGTTTGCAAAACTATCAACTTGAACGATTCTTGCTTTCATGTCTGCATAAGATAAATTGAAAGCTTGTGCAAGTGTTTCAACTTCAACTTCTGCAAGTGCATCAGCTTTAATTATTAAAACGATTCTTTCAGGTTCTGTCCAAGTTGTAATTGTTCCTTTTGCACCACTAAATTTTGAATAAGCGTTATATTGTGATGATGGAAAAGTTAACTTACTGAATAAAGCACGTACTTTTTTAACAAATGCTTTTGCTGATGATTCATCAGTTGGATTTGTTACAGTTTCAACGATTACTTTATCTTGATTATAAGCACCATCAATTAAATCTTTAGTGTATTTAAATTCATCAATATAATTACCACTATATAATGAAGTAGTGATTGAAGAAATAAATTCTTCAAATTTTTCCCAAGAAACAAAAGCACCTTGTAAACCTTCTCTTGAAATTGTCTTTGTATACATGTCTTGACGATTACGTCTATAATATGCAACATGTGTATCAGGATCAGTTATAGTTAATAATTTAGCCATTGCTGTATCACTATATTCATAAGCTTCAGCTTCAGCTGGATTTGTGAATATATCTTGAATATCAGTTCCTAGTGGAATTGAACCCTTTTTAAATATAGCAAGTGGATTATTATAAGATTTATTTCTTACAATAGTTAATGCAATTCTGTTAATTAAATTTGTTACGAATTCATTTAACATTGGTTGATATGCATCATTAAATAAGATATTTGATATTGTATTAATGTTATCTTTAGTAGCTGATGGAATTGTTTCCATATATACTTTAGAGCTATTTTCACGAACAACATTAAATACTTTTGCACCTTTTGGTATAGCCATATTAAATCAACTCTCCCTTCTCATCAATTACTTCTTCAACTGACATTGGTTCTTCACCTTCAATTAAAGATTCTTCAACTGGTTTTTCTTCTTCTTCCTTTTCAAAACCTATTTGTTGAAATAATTTTCCGTTAACCTTTAAAAGTTCGTCTTTTTCACCTTTTAATTTGTCAACTTCACCTGTTAATTCTGCGATTTTATCAATTCCAAGTTTGTAATTTGAAACGATAGAAAGTAAATCTTCAGATACAAGTGCACTTGTTGTTTCGTCAAGTCCTTCTTTGATCTTGTTAACAATTGTTTCAAGTTCTTCTAAACTTAACATATTTTTCACCTTTCCTTTCTAGTTTAAATATATCATCGAAAATTAAAAAAGTCAATTATTCATTGACTTTTATTTATTTTTGTGATAATCTTTTATTTCTTTTATTAAATAATGACCATTTAAAATGTTTACTATTATTAGTTATTACTGGTGTAGGTGTCGGTGTTGGTGTTCCATCATAATAATAAACATTTGATGAAGATGCAACATTTATAATTCCTCTTAAATAATTGCATGGATTAGTGTATCGTGTTATAGGTTGACTATATTGCCATGATGTTCCTGTTTGCATTTCCAGATGCAAGTGTACACCACTTGAATTTCCAGTTTTTCCAGCAGGTGCTATATATTCGTGTATATTATATACATCACCTATATTTTTAATTGGTAAACTAGACATATGAGCATATAAATACATCATATTATTTTCATTTGTAAATATAGCATAATTACCGTAACCATCAGCATCGTAACCTTTATAGATTAACTTAAAATGATCTATTGCATATAAATCACCTGCATAACCGTATGGTGCTAAATCTAAACCCCTGTGTACTCTATTACTTGATCGTATTTCACCAAATGCACCTGTAACAATAAATTTTTTATCAATAAATGGTGCATTTGTTAAGTTTATATTTGACATTATTTTAGTAATTTATTAACAATACCTTGTATAACAGAATAGTTATATCCAGCTTTTGTTAATTTTTCCTTTCGTTCGTTACCGTTACCCCATTTACCTTGAATAACTTCTTTTGCAACTTCTTCATTTGTTTTTGTAGTAGTGTTTTTATTACTTAACATTTTATTAACAATACCTTGTATAACAGAATAGTTATATCCAGCTTTAATTAATTTTGTTTTTCTTTCGTTACCATTTCCCCATTTTCCTTGAATAACTTCTTTTGCAACTTCTTCATTTGTTTTTGTAACTTTATCTGGAATAATTGTTCCATCAATTAAACCAACATTATTAAATATATAATCATAAGGATTAATTGAAGTTGATGATGATCCTTTATCAATTTGAAAATGTAGGTGAATTCCTGTTGCTTTACCAGTTGCACCAATAATACCAAGTTTATCACCTTTTTTAACTGAATCACCTTTATTTACAACAATTGAACCAGATTTTAAATGATAATAAAGTGTATAAAGACCATTGGCATGTTTTAATCTTACATAACACCCTGTGCCATATTGTGCACCTGTCTTTTGTACAGCTGTAACAATACCATCTTCAAATGCTACAATTTCAGCATCTTTAATTGTTGGTGATGATATAAGATCAATACCATGATGGAAATCACTTACTTTTTCACCCTTATAAGTATATGTTCTATTTCCATAATAAGATGTTACTTTTAAACCACTTGATTTAATTGGATTCATTTTCATCACTTCCTACATCATCAGTTTCATCAATAATTCCAAATGGTGTATTTGGATTTTCATCACTTAAATTATTGATTACTTCATCAACTTGTTCAATTGATTCGTTTACAATTTCCATTAAAGTTTTATCTTCTTCATTACTCATTTTTATCACCTTCATTTAACATATCTATTATTTCAGTTATTTTGTCTATCATTATTGCATCTACTATTGAAATAATATAGTTTTTATCTTCATAATCAATTAGTACAATATTATTATCGTTATCTTTCTTAACTTTAAACTTTTCTATTTTCTTATCTTTTTTTGGTGTATCTTTTATGATTTCTACTTCATCATTTAAATAAATGTCTTCGTTCAATAATCTATCAAACAATTCATAATCTACATTTTCATTTCCAGTAATACTATTGTATTTCCAGTATCTTATTTTAAATATTGGTGGTACTTCTTCACCATTTGCTCTTTTATTTAATAAATCAATTACTTTCATTTTTACTGTTCCTTTCAATCATTTCTTCAAATGTTTTATAATGATCTGCTGATAAAAGTTCAATTCTAGCTTTCAAAACATTATAATAACTTTTCATAACATCTAATTGAATAACTATTAAATTTTTATTAATAGTATTTAATTTATTAAATTTTTCAGAGCATCTAAATTCTGTTAATTTATCAATTTTATTTAATAAATGTTTGCTTTCACACTTTAGTTTATTAATTAAAAATATGTTCATTTTTATTCACCTTTATTTTTTAATTGTTCAAGTGTTTCAATTAATTTCTTTGGTAACGGAACATTTAATTCACCTAAATTCTCAAGAATTGATATTCCATCGTTGGCAACAAAGAAGTAAATTACAAGATTTCTTATTACACCATTTGTTTCAGTTATTCTATCAACAATAACTGATAATGCTACTATAAGTAAATAACCAAACTTTTTAACTATTCCTTTTAAACCAGTTTTTGAATTTACTTCTTTATTATAGATTGCTGACATTAAACCTGTTATATAATCTATGATCATAACAACAAGTAAAGATTGTAAAGCAATATCTAAACCACCAAGAAAATAAACAACACCTGTTAAAAAACAATCAACAATAATTTTAATAGCTTGTTTCATTTTAATCGCCTACCCTTCCTAGTTTTAGGATAGCATAATTAAATGATATTGTAAATAACACAAATATTAAAAATTGTCAATTTATTTTTTAATATATTTACCCTTTCTATGCAAATTTTATCTTTATTCTTATGAATAAAGTTAAAATATTGTTTATTTGTTTTAAAGTATCTTACCATTTTAAATTTACTTAATTGTAAAATCTGTATCAACAAGAAGAACACCACCTTTAACATGTTTAAAAGTTAATTTCTTTCCTGTTTCTTTTGTTTCTTCATCAGTAAAATCTTCTGTTGTGAATCCAACTTTAAAGTTATCAAATGTAACAAGTGGTGCAAGTTTCTTTGGAAGTCCTGCAACTGTTACATTTAACTTATCATCATAACCAAGTTCAATATAACATTTTTGTCTTATGTATTTACCTTTTTTAAATGAACTTTCAAGTTTCCAAGCACCAAGTTTATAATCATCAACATCAACAAATGATGAAAGTTCTTTTTCATCAATATCAAGTAAATGAATTGAATCAGTATCAGAATATATATAATAATCAATATTATATTTTGATAAAGTATAATCCTTTATAGCTTGACTTGTTGAAATTGTTTTTCTTCTAGCATAAGAAGTTATAAATGATGCTACTGGAATATATATTCCGTCACGTCTTTCAGGTGGATACATTGCATAACACACAACACCATCTTCATTAAGGTACGGATATTTACTTCTTACATCTGGATTAAGTCCAAATTTACCATATAATGAATTAAGCATTAATTTACTTATTCTATAAAGTGCCGTATTTTTATTTTTCTTTGCATTAATCTTTTGTTCTGACCAGTATTCAATATATTGTGAAAACAATCCTTTCATACTTCTAAACTTCCAGCCACCATGATAAGTTATTTCAGATACATCATAATGTTCAAAAAATAATTCAAGATCAACACTTGTTAATGTTAATGTTACTATATCACCATCACTTGATTTTATATATTCGTTTGGCATAAATGATAAGCTATTCTTTATTTGAATTGTTGGAATCTTACCTTCTTTAATTTTAAAGATACATGAAATCGTTTGAACATATAACGGATACAAAATATCACGTTTATATTTACCTTTAAAGAATAATGGTTGTCCAAATGGTAGTTTTTCATACATCATAACTGATGGATATAAACTGTTTACATCAAGTACAATTCCCTTTCCTGTTTCTTTTTCTTTATAACAATCATTTAAATATGTAAATCCACCTTTGTAACTTTTTCTTATGTCTTTATCAATATCATAAGGAAGAACAGGAAAATAATAATTGAATTTTGAATTCATTGCTTTATAACTTGCAAGTGCATCAGAACCAATTGTCATTTTTGTTAAATCATTATTGAACATAATTTCAAGTGCCCTTGCCATTATTTCAACATCGTTTCTGATATAGTCAATTTCGTGTTGTGTTAATTCATGTCCTTCTTCTCTTATAGTCTTGTAATCAAGTTCAAGCTTATGAATAGGAAGATTAAAATCTTTTGCTATTTGATCAACACTAAAATTTAATATTTTTAAACTGTCGTAAATAGTAACCTTATTTATATGTTTTTTATTTTTAGTTTCAAAAAATATTTCAATTGAATAAAATTGACCTGTATCAGATATTAATGTTGTAAATGATTTATCTTTACGTTCTTTTTTATCTTTTATATGTTCGTAACCATTATTTAATAAATAGTTGAATATATATTCACCATCAAATTTTAAATTATGGAAGTATAACACATAATTTTCACGTTTATTTTGACAAAACTTTATAAAGTTATCAATTGAATTACCATATATAAAATTGTCTGGATTTCCAATTTCACATAATGCATACGCCCAAACTCTGCAATCAGTTTCAGAAACATTTGTTTCAAAATCACTTGCAAATTTTTTCATTTGTAATCTTTAGTAATATCATCAATACTATCAATTAACGCATCATACAAATTGGAAACATCGTCTTTTAGATCATCAGGATTAATTAATAATTTACCCTTACTGTCAAAATTCTTAATAACTGTTGGATAATAATCCAGAATCGCTTTAATTGATTGTTCCTGTCTGAATAACTTTAAAAAGTTATCACTGTCAAGTTGCATCAAGCGTTCTTTTAATTCAGCAAGTTTTTCTTTATCATAATTATAATAATAACCTAAATCAGTTAACATTTCTAAATAGTTTGATTTAAATACATTATTATAATAACGTTTATTTTTTGCTGTTTTTTCTAGCAATTTTTTATATCTTTGAAGTTGTTCACTTCTTAAATTTACAATATCACCTTTTTCAAGTGCTTTTCTTCTAGCTTTTAAATTAAGGTAATATTGATCGCCAATTTGTGAAAATGTTGACGCCTGTTCAACACCAAACACCTTTGGCTTTAAACGTTCAAGTTTATTAATCTCACGTGTTAAACTTGCTTTGATTCTTTTACTTTCACGTTTTAAATTAATAAGTTCAAACTTTGATAAATTAACACCACCAGATGTTTGAACTGTTTGTTCAATACCACGTGTTGAAAAAGATTGCATTTCACGTAATTTACGTCTTAAATCTGAACGTGTATAATATTCAGATTTTAATTCTTTCTTTGTTATCTTTTCAGGAAGAATTAAGTCATTTTGCATCTTTTCCAAACGTGCTATCTTTTGGTTAAAATTTCTTATAGTTTTATTAATTTCACTATTAAGTTTTTTATCATAACGAATAGCCATAAACTCACCTACTTAATTGTTATATTTAATTTATAATCTTCGTTTAATTCTATATCATTATAATAAACCCTGAATCCCCTTTTTTCAATTTCTTTATATAAAATGATAGCTAGTATTTCATCATTTTCCAAATTACATTTATACTTTGAATTAAACTTCAACTTTTCTTCTTTCAAGTAATTAACATAAGATTTACTGAATCTTGACCTGTTAAATTCACTTGAAAAATAAAATTTTAATGATTTAAAAGAAAATGAATAATCACTTTCCTTTAAATCAAGATATATACCCCTTTTAGTTTTCATTTCTGAAATAACTTCTTATAAATGGTTTATTGTTTGAAGTGTCATCATTGTAAAATGCAACAATTTTTTCATTTTCACTTGTTACACCAGATAAGTAATTTGTTTTTCCATCTTTACTTGTATTTTTCCATAAAGATGCTACATTTTGACCTTGTTTATTATCTTCTGTTAATTCATAAACTTTAACATCTGGTTCTTTTTCATTTCTTTTTGAATCATTAACAAATCCAATTAATTTATGATCATTGCAATCTGTTCCAGTATAATATTCCTTACCATTTTTACTTGTGTTTTTCCATAAAGAAAAAGCTTGTTCCATTTCTTGTTTTACTTCTTTTTTAACTTCTTTTTTCATTTTAAAATCCTTCTTTCATTTTTTATTTTAATTTTTCGCCTTCAGTTTGTAAATCTTGAAGTGCTTTTTGAATTGCTTGATGTACAGTAATAGCAACTGACTTTTCATTGTCTTTAGCTTTTTCAAATTGCTTATCTAAAGTTTCAATTGTTACTGTGCAATTTCCTGAATCTTCCTTCTTGTCTTTTACTACAATAGTAAATTTAACCATCGCTTTCACCTTCTTTCATACGTGCTATTGATTAGCACCGTACCAGTAATAACTATTGAAGTTAGTTGGAACTTCTACTTCAATAAGCAACCAACCACGCATGGTGTTCCAATACATCGTTGCTGAAATCGTTATTACCAGTACGCTACCAATTAGTAGCGTTACTTAATAATTATAATACCAAGTAAAATACCTGTTACAATTGTTATAATTGCAAGTATTAAGCATATAATAATTGCTTTTAAACTTTCTTTTTGATTTTTACTCACTTTATTCACTTCCTATCTGTTATAATCTGGATAATATAATTCCCTTGAATCTTCAAGAACAACTATATCTTTTATATATTTTACTTTTCTTTTAAATTTATCCATGTCAAACTCACATGTAAATTTCTTAATCCAAGTTTTCTTATATTTAAAACTATATAATTTCAAATACATTTCCATTTTAACGACCTACCATTTCAAATACATCTTTTGATCCTGAACATACCTGAATAATGTTTCCAGAACATTGATAATCACCAACTGGTGTTGATTTTACTTCCGTCTTATATAATAAGGTTAATAATAACATTATTACAAATAATACTTTTACCCATAATTTTAATTTTAATTTCTTTTTCATTTTAATCATTACCCTTCTTACATTTTAATCATAACAGATATAAAATAATAATGCAACATTTTTTGAAACATTTTTAAAAAAAGTTTTCAAAAATGTAAACAATTTACAATTTAATGATTATATGTTATAATTATAATGTGATAGACATCTAGTCTTATATCACAATTTTATTGGCATGGTACTTACTATTTAATTTATTGTAATTTTACTGAACATAATCAAGGTGAAGAACCTGTTCCGTAAATATTCTTGTGATAAAGTGCAATAAAATAGTGATGTTACTGTGCCTTTTTTGATAGGTGATGATATGGAAAAAATTGATAAATCTATATTCTATGATTTTAATAAAATGTTATCTTATAATGCATTACTAAACTTTGTAATTGGTGAACGTGGTGTTGGTAAATCGTATGGTGCTAAAAAATATGTAGCTAATAGATTTATAAAGAAACATAAACAATTTGTTTATATCAGAAGATATAAAACTGAACTTAAACAAGCTATGATGAAGAAAAATACCCCTATATTTTTTGACCAAATTAAAGACGATGAAGTCATGAAGAATCACAAATTTACAAATTCACTTGATACAATTTCAATTGATGGTAAAATCTGTGGTTTTGCAATTCCTTTATCAATTGCAAACATTTTAAAATCCTCCACTTATGAAAACGTTGATACTATTATTTTTGACGAATTCATTATTGACAAGGGCAACTATCATTATTTACAAAATGAAGTAATTGCTTTGCTTGATGTTATTGAAACTGTTGGACGTTTACGTGATATTAAAGTTATCTTTTTAGGAAACGCAATTTCAATAACTAACCCTTATTTTTCATTTTTTAATTTAACATTACCTTATAATAGTGAATTTAAACTTTTTAAAGATGGTTTAATCCTTGTAAACTATATTAAAAATATGGCTTATCGTGAAGTAAAGAAAAATACCCGATTCGGAAAACTTATTGAAGATACTGAATACGGTAAATATGCTATTGATAATCAAATGCTACGTGATAGTAAATCTTTCATACGTAAAAAATCTAAATCATGTAAATTCTATTTCATATTACTTTTAAATGGTAAACACTTTGGAATCTGGTGTGATTATCAAGAAGGCATGATGTATATATCAAATGATTATGATCCAAACTGTCCTGTTATATTTTCAATTTCGCCTGATGATCATAACGAACAGACTTTGTTAATAAGAACACGTTCATCACCATTTATTAAATCAGTTATTGAACATTACAGACTAGCACGTTTATGTTTTGAAAACCAACAAATTAAAAATACAGTTATGGAATATTTATCCAGATTCATCAACTATTAAGGGCACGATTAATTCGTGTCTTTTTTGGTGGCGTGAACATTTGTGATCATATTGCATCAGTGTTCGGCACTTTGTTCGGTGGTGGCACATTTTGGTTTGGTTGTGGTTGTCAGTGGTGAAGGTTGACGGATTGTTCCTGTTCAGCTGGTACTGTTTGGGGAATTTTCGTGTGGGGGATTGGGGGGAAATACTCT
>AUXO014011790.1_pt1 | contig 14865 bp, 6 predicted proteins | sample 768731 | NCBI WGS metagenome assembly AUXO01 (sample SAMN02715735, study PRJNA202380) | gut metagenome | biome: sheep rumen | host: Ovis aries | place: New Zealand: Palmerston North | reverse complement strand
AAGGTTGATACTATTCCTCTTGACTCTATCACGATTGTTGATGAATATAGTCCAGCACCTCAGTTGTAGGACTAAAGAGATATGTTGCTCGCTATTGAGCAAGGCGTTTGCACTTATTCAGCTAATGCTTATTATTTAACCAATAAGATTAAGACCTCACTTAACTGCGAAGTTAGGTGAGTTTTTTCTAAAAACTAATATTTTTCTTTGCATTGTTGAAACATTTTATTAACTTTGCAAAGACTATAACCTATATTTTCACAACGAATGCCTCAGAACAAGAATGCTGTCATAAGATATCGGGTACTAGCACCTAGTCTCGAAGAGAAGGGTGTCGTCGTCTGTGAGAAATGCATTTATGTGTACTAAACGAGTGAAGTTAGTCAATAAAACGCGCTCTGCTAACAGGCTGGAGTAAGATGGACTAACATGGATATGGAATTTCGACTTCAAAATTATAATTTTGCGAACTATGGCAAATTCAGAATCAAATATAGCTTCTCAAAATGAGATAGTTCTTGGTGAGAACGAGATGGTATGCTCCCTCACTAACAAGGTAGTAAAGGCTACTGATAAGGAAATGACATTGCAGTCGATGATTGCGATGATGACAGAAGAGTATGGTTTCGCTCCAGAAGACATGGAACGAGATTTCAAAGTCAAGTATGAAGACGCAAATGAAGAAAAGTCAAAAACTCAGAAAGTAGATTTGGCTATCTTCAATGCTGGCCATGCTCATGATGCAGATGAACTCATTCGTTTCATTATCGTAGCTAAGGATGCCAAGGTTAAGCCAAATGATAAGAAGGCTGGTGTTGAAGCAACAACCGAAGGCATACTTTGTTCTACTGATTGTGATTTTGCTTGCTGGACAAATGGAGAGGACCTTCAATACGTTTATTCCTATGAAGATGAATTTGGTCAGGTAACATGTGAAGCGATTTCAGATTTTCCTGCAGAAGGACAGACCCTCGAAGACCTTGAAGCACAAGGTGAACGTGCCATGCCTCGTAAACCAGCCAACGAGTCTTTGGTAAAGACATTTAAGCGTTGTCACGATTACATTTATGGAAATGAGGGAATGAAGAAGACGGCATTCTGGGAACTTCTCAACCTTATTTTCTGTAAGTTATATGATGAGAAGCGTCGATTTGCCGATGCCAAAGAAGGAATTTCTTATCGCCGTCGTTTCTGGGTAGGTGTAAAGGAACAGAACACTGATGAAGGCCGTGCTGCTGTAGCCCAACGCATTAAGGGCATATTCGAGGATTTGAAGGAGAGCAACATCTTTAAGGATGTGTTCGATGGCAATGAACAGATTATGCTTTCTGACCGAGGATTGGCATTCGTAGCTGGTGAATTGGCTAAATACTCATTTCTTGATGCCACAGTAGATGTGAAGGGTACTGCATACGAGACCATCGTTAGCAATACGCTGAAACAAGAAGCTGGTCAGTTCTTCACTCCACGTAATATCATTAAATGCATGGTGCAGATGCTCGACCCAGATCAGAATACTCGCGTGCTCGACCCTGCATGTGGCAGTGGTGGCTTCCTTGTTATGGTGCTCGATCATGTTCGTCGTAAGATTGCCAAAGACCTTTATCCAGAACTTGATGATGTTCGACTTGAAGCAAAATACAACTCCATAGAGGTAGATGATGCCGTACGAGAATATGCCGAAAAGATGATATTCGGTTTTGATTTCGATCCAGACTTAAAGAAAGCAGCCCGAATGAATATGGTGATGTCTGGTGATGGTCACTCCAACATCTACAATATCAATTCACTTGAATATCCGTTTGGTAGCAAACCTGATGTTCCTCTGATAGCTCAAGCCGTCAATGAGAGTATTCAGCATAGTGCAGATAAGGATTTCCATTTTGAAACACCTGACAATAACGCACAGGGGAAGTTCGATATGGTATTCACCAATCCCCCATTCGGTACAAAAGTCGAGGTAGATCAAGAAATTGCGGAACGATTTGAACTTGACAGCAAAGCTCCAGAAGTTCTTTTCATTGAAGCTTGTTATAATTTCCTTAAACCAGGAGGAAAAGCTGCTATCGTTGTTCCTGATGGTATTTTAGGAAATCCCAAAATGGGATATGTAAGGACTTGGATTCTTAAACACTTTAAACTAATAGCATCTATTGACCTCCCTGTAGAGACGTTTAAACCACAGGTCGGAGTTCAATCATCATTATTGTTTCTTCAGAAAAAAACAGATGAAGAACAATTAAAGTCTATTGAAGAAGATCAATATGAAGTTTTCATGGCTATTGCTGAAGCCGTAGGAAAGGATCTACGAGGTGCTCCAGTTTACAAGCGAGATGAGGAAGGCGCAGAACTTCTTTTTGAACATACAAAAAAATGGTTGAGTGTCAATGAAAATGGCAAAGAAATAGTTCGTCAAAGAAAAGAGCATATAAAAATGTTAGATGACGATTTACCAGAAATTGTATGTAATTTCAAAAATTATTTAGAAGGGAAAGTATGAAAGTAGGTAAAGTATCAAATAGCTTTATAATTTCAAGTCTTCGTTTAGATGGAAATTTTCATTTAAGTGAGGGACTTGTTGTAAGAGCACATATCAAGAAATCTCCATATGGAATAGATTCAATTGGAGATGTCACTTCAGATGTTTATTGTCCAGGTATCTTCAAAAGGAATTACACAAAAAATGGAATTCCCTTTTTAGGAGGGAGTGATATACAGAAAAATTATTATGATTGCGGTAAGTATTTGAAAGTGTCAACAACACCAAATCATGAAATTTTGAGGATACCAAATGGATGTACCCTTGTTACATGTGGTGGAACAATTGGCCTAACTGTATATGCTAATAAAATAATATCTAAGTGTTTTGCTTCACAACACGTAATGCGAGTAATTCCTTCTAAAGTTAGAGGAGGAGTTCTATATGCATACTTGACATCAAAGCATGGCCATGCACTTCTAACAACTAACACATACGGATCTGTAATCCCCACTTTGAATGCAGATAATATTAAGTCGTTACCGATTCCAAAATTCCCAGACGATTTTCAATTAGTAGTTGATAAATTAATTCAAGAGAGTTCCTTATTAAGAGAAGAATCATCTTTGATTTTGAGTAATGCCAGAGCTTTATTAAAACAAGAAGCAGGTTTACGTGATCTAACAGATGAAGATTATAACTATTTTGGTCCAAGAACCTACGATAGAAAAGTTTCTTGTTTTGTTAGAAACATAAAAGAACTGGGAAACCTAAGTTTTCATGCTTTTAACTATTCAGAAAGGGTTCAAAAAAATATAATTGACAAAGTTAGAAAATGTAATCATATTCGTCTGTATGATGCTCTTGATGATAAGAAATTATGGTCTTCTTCTGGTGTCGAAGTAAATGAGGTCAAAGAAGGACATGGTATTATGCTTATCAATCAATCAGACATTTTCGATCAGATAGTGAAAGGGAAATGGGTTGTAAAAAAGAAAAAATACTCTAAGGATCTTTTGCAAGAAGGTGAAATCCTTATTGCTAAGATAGGAACACTTGGTGAAGGTGAATCTTTTTGTCGGACAGTTTATGTTGGAGAAGACCTTAAGGGACAACTTGTTTCAAGTGCATTCTACAGAATGAAATCATCCGAGTCGATTCCTGCTGGTTATTTATTTGCCTGGCTATCTTCCGATTACGGCTTTAGGTTAATTAGAGCATCACATTACGGAACAAAACAGTGTTATCCCAATCCATCTTTCTTGTACGAATATCCTGTTCCAATTATTGAAAAGGAGAAAATGTTAGAGATTGATAAAATGGTCAAAGAAGCGCACTCAAAATTACATTTATCCAATAAAAAAGAATTATTAGCTATTCACATGATTGAAGAAGAAATAGAAAAGTGGAACAAATAACATAATATCAAACTTATGTCACAGTTAAGGAAAGAAACCATAGAATGTCCACACTGCCACCAAGAAGGCGAGTTTGACCTATGGACATCGGTCAATGTGGACTTAGACCCGGAATTCAGAGAAAAGATATTCTCTGACGAGTTATTTATGTACCACTGTCCTCACTGTGGCAAAGTAACAGGCATACCTGCTGGCACTCTTTATCATGATATGACGCATGGATTCATGATATTCTTCGACTTCTTCAAGCCAGACGATTATGACTATGCTCCAATGGATATTCCTGAAGGAGTTGGCTTAAAGAAAGAATACCTATTCCGTGCAGTCTTCGGTTTACAACGCTTCAAGGAGAAGATTGTCATATTGGAACACGGACTGAATGATGTTGCTATCGAGCATCAAAAGTATATGATTAGTCACGTCATCATGCCAGAGATTGCAGAAAAAGGTTATGAGCTATTCTTTGCTAAGACTGAAGAACCTAACGAAGAGTTTCCGTATGGCACAATCTATTTCTTCTACGATGACGAAGAGAAGGAGCAAACCATGCAGATTCGCTTTGCGATGGATAATTACTATGAGCACAAACTTGCCTGTGAACTTGATCCACGCATGAAAGCAGAAGGCTGTATGTGTGTGGATGCTGAGTGGATGGCAAAACAAATGAAGGAGGAATAGCCATGGCAAGAACTGAATACGATTACGATAGCAACGGACTTGCCAGAATATATGAGGATGCCCAGTGGTTCCTTTTAGACAAGAATGGCAATCAAGTTGGTGAAAGATACTCCTACATTGAAGAATGGGGAGAAGGATTCTATAAGGCAGAACAAGGTACAAAGAAGAATATTCTTCGTCCTGATGGCAGTATTGTTCTAAAGAATTGGCACAATGATGTTTTCAAAGTACAGAAGGGATTCTTTCTCTTCAGTAATACCATCCGTAAGTCAAAGACAAATCCTAAGACAAGATATACCTATGGCGTAGCGAATGTCAACGGTGATGTCATCTTTCCTATGATATTTGACAGAGCGAATTGGCTGGAGAAAGGTGATGGCATCTATGCAGAGATAGGAACTCAACCTTATATTATTACTCTCGATGGCAGTATCTATGACCCAGCTCGCGGACATCTACCTAAGAAGGTAAGTATAGATTATAAGGATTTCTTTGAGAAGTTTGCCAACTGGACATTACCAGGATTGCAGTTTTTCTACAGAGACACGGATGCGCCAGTGATTGTGGACACCACTTATCATGTTGGTGATGTGCTTCGTGCTGGATTCTTTGTCGATGTAACCACAAAGTTACAGAAACCTGCTCATAAAACACGTTTCCTTATAGCAAGTGCCCATGCAGCCATGATGTGTGAGATTCCTGAGCTATGTCAGGAGAATCCCAATGTGAAGAATTGGAATCTATGCACTCTTCATTTCAACAGTTACTTCAAGGTCATGGATGTTTATGAGAAGGAAGATGTAAAACAGGTATTCCTTCTTCATATACCTGGAGCAGCAGCTTTCTTCCTTGGACATGACGAGACTGCCATGAACTTTGTAAATGAAGCAACTGGAAAGGAAACGACTCTCATAGAGATGGCACGCAGAAGTCTCGATGAGAAGATGAAGATGGAGGTTCATCCTCGTTCTCTTGATAAGGAGTTCGTGGAGAGAATGCACCACCCGATTGGTTTGGACGAAGAGTATTATCCTGTAAATCCAAACGAGCAGGAAGAACCGAAAGATGGACCAATCGCTAATCTAAGCAGTATGATTCACAAGTTGGCAAATGATGCCGACCTGAAAGATTTCATCAACGTAGAAGACAATTTCCCATATAGAGGTGTAAGTGGTACAGTATGTGAAGGATGCATTTATGCAAACGGCATACAAGGCAAAGGTGAAGGATGCGGAAGACTCTTTATCAGGAGTTTCCGTGAGCGTTATCTGAAAGGTAGATGCGAGTACCGTAAGACAGACATCGCAAAACCATCCTTCTTCGAAGAGATGGACATGTACCACAAGAAGATTGAAAAAGAAAAAGTTGAAAAGGCTTGTGATACATATGCTCTCAATAAGCTTAAAAAGTTTGTTGCTGAGAGACTTGATGGTGACATCAAGAAATTGAAGGACTTCGACTTTTATACTTTGAGGGAAGATACTGAGTATGGTGACGAGCGCGTAAGTGTGGTAGGACTTGATAGCATACTAATGAAATCCGTTCTTACTCTCGCTTTTGCTGATACTTATCCAGATTTCACCTATGAAAGCATGGATAAACATAAGTACAAGCCAGATACCATCAACATCACAAATACCATTTTCGGTATTAACTTTGAAGATTACTACAAGGCTCTTGAAACATACGATGCTCCAGCGGAGTTGCGTGAAAGAGTTGTACGATTCGGCAAGAAGGTTCACACTATTGGTAATACTATGGTTCTTCCATCTGGTCTGACCCTAATGCGTAATACCAAGCCACTTGGACGAGGTTATTGTGATGTATTTATTGCTGAGTTTTATAAGATGATGATTGGCGCAAAGAAGTGCAATATGAAGATGTTCGACGCACTCAATCTGAAGAAGAAAGAGGTCGCCACCTTCCGCACAGAAGACAACTTCAATCATATTGTTCACGAATTGATGCTTGAAGACTTCCTTGATGAAGAAGGAAAGCCAAAGCAGGTGTTCCAAGGTCTCTTTAGCTGGGAGCCAGGAATATCTCGTGATACATTTATTAAAGCAGCCAACGAGTTCCTTGATTTTTGCGAGCCGTTTATTGACAAACGAGCAGACAGGATTATAGACAAGTTGGAGAAAGTATTATCGAATAATCATTAAACATGTATAATATATGGCACAAATAAGAAAACCCGTACACGACGATGGTCCTGTAAATGCTGGAGAAAAGCGTTTGTTGGACTACCTCGACTTAAAGTTGCCAAGTAACTACATTATTATTCCCAACCTTAATATTGCCATTACAGGCCAGAACCGAGTAATGAAATATTGGGAATATGACTGCATTGTTGTGGCGCCTCATGCTGTTTATCACATTGAGAATAAGGATTGGGCTGGTAATCTTGAAGGAGATGACTGGGCATGGTTCCGTAGTGGTCAAGAGGTAGCAAACCCTCATAAGACCGCAGGACTAAAGAGCCGTATTCTCGCCAGCAAGATAAAGAACCAGCATCCAGATTGGCGTTTTGGCCAGATACTGACAGCTATTACTCTCAGTAATCCTCAGCAGTCAAAATTCGGATTAGATCCTACCTGTGATTGTTACAAGCAAACATTCACACTGGGCGGTGATTTGATAGATTTCCTTACCAAACCTGAACTTGTAGGACGTACTCCAGGAATGATTATGGATATTCAGTCACAACTTGTTGACTTGCTTTCCGGCCAATCTGTTGAACGTAGAAGAGCTGAACGAAAGGAAATTTTCAACTATCTTATTGAGGAGGTTCTTCAAGAGACAGAAGAGTTCACAGAATATCTGTGTGTTCCCAAACTCATTGCTACAGCACGTTATAAAGTACGTGAATATCCTCTTGATGTTGCTGGTAAGAGTCCTGAAGAACTGAACAAACTGAGGTTAATGGTTCAGAATGCCAGCTTCGCCCAAGACAAGATAGGCGCATCTCCATTCATTGTCAAGACTGATTGCAGAATGAATGAAGAGCAGACTTATTATTATGAGATAAGCCGTTATCAGGACGAAAGTTCTCTCAGAAGCAAACTCCGTCAGAAAACTTTCAAACAGACAGATAAAATCAGCATTATACTCGATGTTGCTAATGCGCTGAAAGCTGCGCATAAGGAACAGGTATATCATCGTGACGTGTGTCCTGAGAATATCTTTGTATATGAAGGAGGTAAAGCTGCTTTGGCAAACTTTGGTATGGCATGGTTTGTCGAACACTCTGACCTCAGTTTCACAGTAAAGAAAGATACAAATATCAAATCGCCCTATACGGCACCTGAATTCATAAAAGGTGATGTATGTTCAGGAAGCGATATATTCTCTCTGGGAGTAATCTTTTATGAGTTAATGACTGGCAAACTTCCTTTTGACAGTTGTCTCACATTTACTTCTGCTTTAGGAGGTGTGCTTACAGAAGACCTTATGCCAAGTAAGGTGTCAAAAGACCTTCCTGAATGGATGGACGAGGTTGTCAAGCATACAATCGTAGCTGACCCATTCAAACGTTGGCAAGAGGCTGATGAATTTATTGAGTTTATCAATAATTCCATGGAAGAAGAGCAAAAGAAAACCATTGAAGCTCAAAATGCCAATTCAGGAGGAAACAGCACAAGCCAGACCAAGGTAGCATATTTGAAAGACATGAAGCCAGGAGTTAAGGTAACTCCTTCTATGACCCTTCATGAAATTCTTGGTCGAGGTGGATTTGGACGTGTGTTCAAGGTATGGCATGATATGCAGAAACAATATCTTGCCATTAAAATCTTTGAACGCGATGCTTCTGTTGACAACGCCATCAATGAGTTTGAGGCATTAAAATCTCTCCACCACCCCAACATTGTTGAGTTTAAGTTTAACGACCGCACTCAGCAAGGACTGTTCTACACATTGATGGAGCTGCTTGAAGGTGAAAACCTGCAGGATTATACAAGAGGTGACCTGCGTCTTCCTGTTGAAGAGGTTTACAAGATGGCAACCCAAATCTTAAAAGCTTTGCGCTACATGCAAGAAGAGCAAGATCCTCCTGTATATCACAGAGATATTAAGCCAAGTAATATCATGTGGCATAAACGTCAAATTTACAAGCTCATTGACTTCAATATATCTACAACTACCGATGACAAGTCGTTTGGTGGAACCTTCCCCTATATGGCTCCTGACCTTGTTTTATCAGGAAATAAGATTGATTGGGACAAGTCTGCCGACACATTTGCATTGGGTATTACTATCTATGAACTTCTTGCTCATGCCTATCCCTGGCCAGGAAGCAACATGCGCCCCAACATACACATGCAGCCTACGGATATTCGTAGCTACAACGATAAGTTGACAGATGAGATTGCCGAGTTTGTTATGAAGGCTATCATTACAGATAGACATAAGCGATTTACATCTGCCAAAGAAATGCTTGAAGCACTGGAGAAGATTGGTGTCAATGGTATCTTGAAGGACACGACAACAGTAAGATATTCTATTGGTGATGAGAACCTGAATGAGAATCTTGACCCTGTTGACTATGTTAATTCACTTTATAGCCAAAGCCGTCACGGAAACGGTGGTACTCGTGCAGGAGCTAAGGCACATACATTCGATTCTCTCACCTATACCCAGACTAAACTGGATAAGGAGCTGATAAAGGATATCGTTGCTCTTAAATACAAACTCATTATCATAACAGGTAATGCCGGAGATGGAAAGACTGCATTCATACACCAGATTGAGAACAAAGGAGAAAACAGAATTCCTTATCAGTCAAACAATGGATCACATTTCTATATAAACGGTGTTCGCTTCGAATCTAATTATGATGGTTCTCAGGATGAGGATGAAAAAGCAAACGATGAAGTATTGGCTCAGTTCCTATCTCCTTTCAACAATCTTAGTGACTACACTCAGGCACAAGAAGGTCGAGTTATTGCCATTAACGAAGGACGTTTGGTTGACTTCCTCTCCACTCATAATGAGTTGAAAAAGCTCCAAGATAACATTGAAGACTATTTTTATCAGGAAGGTCATGCTGAACTCCTCCCTGGTCTGATGGTCATTAATCTTAACCTTCGTTCTGTAACAGCAAGAGACGGCAATTCTCCGAGTCTTCTTGCTCAGCAGGTGAAGAAATTGACTCGTCCAGAGTTATGGTCTAAGTGTGAAGGATGTCCTATTGCAGACCGTTGTTATATTAAATATAATGTAGATACCTTCCAAGACAGCAGTGCTGGTGATGAAGTAATCAATCGACTGGAATGGTTGGTAAGAACTATTGTCTATAAACGTGAACTTCATATCACCATGAGAGACTTACGTTCTATGATTGCTTGGATGCTAACACGAGACTACTCTTGTGATGAGGTCAAGCAATTAGTAGAGTATGTTCAGACAGAACAGCTGCCTGAATACTATTGGCAGTATTACTACTTCAATGTAACAGCTCCAGTTGCATGGCCAGCAAAAGACTTCATGCTCCCATCACTTGACTCTAACGACCGCTTGATTAAATTGCTTAGGGAAACAGATGTTGCTGGTGTCGCTTTACCAGCTTACGATCGTGACCTCTATTATACATCTAAGCGTCCAAATGACTACCTGATTTTTAGTGACCGTAAGCGGAGTTTATTGAATGACTTCAACGAAAACAATGTCATTATTCCTGCTTATGAGGTTAAATCTGATGTTATAAGGATGCAGGCAACAGGTCGTCATAAGAGTTATGTGCGTCATCAGTATTTTGAAGGAAAATTTGATTTCCGCAGACGTTTGCCATACCGCTATGCAAGTATGTTCGAGGAGCAACTTCGAGTTGAAGACGAAAAGGCTCTCAAAGAAACGATGCAAGATTTGGCTTGCGCCATCTCTGCAAGTGAAGGATGCGACAATGCACGTTTGACTGAAGGTTATCTGCTTTTGGCAAGCTCCAATGTGGGTGATCCTATTTCAAAGAGCTATCGCCGTTTCCCATTGGATGAATTTGAGCTATTCGTAAATAAGACAGAACATCTGACTAAATATATCGAATACGAAAGTGACAGTCTTACTTTCCGTCACAAAACCGATAAGTTTATCCAGTTGACTGTCAGCCTTGACCTCTACGAAATGCTTCAATACATTCGTGCAGGTTTCAGTCCTTCTGTCAATGACCTACGAGGTCGATTCATTGAACTTCAGATTTTCAAAAATCTCTTAGAAGCAAAAACTTATACTGAGATTCTTGTCACGAAGAACAACAGAAAGTTCACTGTTATTCGACTCGACAGTAAGAAACATATTGTAATTGAACCTCTTAACGCATAAGGAATACGATTATGATACTGAAATTAAAAAAAGGTACAGTAGCATTCTTGAATAAAGAATTGCTTTACGTTGACTTCAAGTCAGTAAGACTAGATCGTGTTCTTACTAACTTGTTTATTAAGATGTATGCTGATGGGCAGCCTGTCCAGCTGGCATTCAGAAAGGAATATACTATCGATACATTGAAGTCCAATCTCAATGCTCTTGAAGAACAAGGTGTAATCAATGGTGTGAAGGATAATCCTGATGGTGTCGAGGACTGGCTACGCAGTTCACTACTCGAATTGGTTAACCGTGGTAATGTCATTAAGGAACATGTATCTACCTTAAAGCCACTCCATCTGTTGAGCTTCCGCGTACAGAATAGCAAGTACTGTCGTGACTACCGTGCTTCAGACCAATTATATCTCATGTTAAAGAGCAATCCCGAAGTTATGAAAGGATTGGTGAAGTATCTTAGCAAAGGTTGGGATAAAGCATCTGGCGAAATCAACACCCAGGAGGAACTTGACGTAGATACCACAGGTATTCTACACATAACAAAGCCTCTCCGTGAGCGCAAGAGTATGAATAAGGATGTCGATATTATACCCAAGCCTCTTTTGGAGAAACAAGCTGCTTTGTTTACAGATGATATTCGTCGATTACTCATTTACAAAGAAAAACTTCCACGTGCGGTTTTCATCGACTATCTGAGAATACTCTGTGGTCTTCATCTTGCACTCTATACAATGAAAGTTGTATATCTGTTGCCCAAGATGATTGATGCCGGTACTCGAAATGTTGATGATGACTGGTCACTTGTTGTTGATTTGACAGATAATCTTGACAGTATTGTTTCCCAATTCGCTTGTAAAGATATTGAGCGAATGGAAAACAGCTATGGCAAATACATCCGTGCTACATACATGGTTGATATTATCCAGAAAAGAAAACGTTGCGATGTTGATGAAGCTTTCCGCATACTCAAAGAAGATAATAACAAGCAAGGAGAGTACTATGAGAAAGAGCTCAATGACATAGAGGATAGCCTTCCCAATAGTGACGAGAAGGAGTTTGATAAAAACGACTTCCATGAAATGTTAGAGTTCTTCCCAGAGAAAGATTATTTTGATATGTTTGTCCATGTACTTGAAAAGTCTAATTTGGGTGCAAGTCAGTACAAGTACATACATGATTTTGTAGATGCTGTCTGCATGAAGAACAGCTCTTCTATGTTGCTGGCAGATAGCCGCTCTAAGCGTCATCCTCGAAGAGGTGCATTAGGTAGTAAACTGCTTGAAACTATGGTACAGTTGTTGGTTCTCAAAGAGAAGAGCAATGGCGGTTATGAAACACGCTCTCTCTCAATAGATGAATTAGCAAATGCTATTCGTGAGCGTTACGGTCTAATCATCAATGGTATTGGAGAAGAACGTTTTGCAGATGCTGATGTAGAAATGAATGCAGCATTCAGAGTTAACATGGATGCGTTCAAGAACAAACTTCGTCAGATCGGTTTTTATACAGATATGAGTGATGCTTGCATCCTTCAAAAGATTCGTCCACGTTATAAATTGGAAGACTAATGGAAAATATTAAAACACTATATTACGAGCGTTTCATACAACATGTTGTAGAAGCGTATTCACCTAAGTTGAAGTCTGCTAAGCCAGGACATTGTATGAAGATTACAGGTCTGGCTATGAAAGAGCTTCGTGTCTTGCTTCCATTGCTTCGTCCTTTGAACAGTGGAATGGAAGTTTATATCCTTTCAGAAACGGATAAAGGAGAAGAATTTATTCATGCTACTAAACTTATTGAGCTACGTAATAATCCCGACAAGTCGGTACTTATACTTGTTCCGTCAAACAGTCGTACATCAGCAGAAGACTCTTATGGTGATGCAACCTTCCAAAATCTGTCTGTAGCAGAACTCCAGGATTCCTTCGTGTGGAAACTCATTCATGAATTACCAGAAGGAAAGGAATATCTTTGGAAACAGATGACAGACCTTTTTGAAGAGATAAAACCGTCAAGAACTACGGTCATCAACTATCTTCTGTATTTGGAGACCAAACAATATGCTGATGAAGCATGGGGTAATGGATTGTATCTTTTTGGTATGCTTCCTGATAAAGACCTCATTAAGAATGAAGGTTCTATCAGAAGACGTTTCATGCTCAATTTAGAGAAGGTCTCTTCTGTGATGGCAGACTTCTCTTTAACGGCTGCTGACAGAATCGTTAGTCTGCCTTTAGTTAGAAATACCGTTCAAAAGGACTTGATGGTATTCTTTACTACAACGGACAATATTGAAGATGCCGTATCTCTCTTTGAGAATATTCACGATAATCATCCTGAATTCAATTATGCAGTTCTGCCTTGGATAGACAAAGACAACGAGAGCAAACCTGTAAAGGTTATGGTTGACATTGTACCAGGAAAAGACCCCAAAAAGGAATTGGTTCGCGATGCCGATACAGGTTCCTTGCTGTTGGCTATTCCACAGGACAAAAAGGGAAAGGTTTCATTTACGATTACAACGGATCCATCTCCCAAAGATAATCCAGATATTTTCTCATTCGAAATAGCCCTTGTCAACATTGATGACTTCTCTGAAGTAGGTGTTGTTAAAAAAGCCAAGGTTGGAACTAACAAACGTGCCTCTCGTAAACTTTCATTGAATATTGCATCAGGCATGTTCGAAGAAGGTGAATATATGCTTCGTGTCCGTGCTCTTGACGAGAATGGTATTGTTCTTGACACATTAAAAGAGTTCAAAGAAGAACGTGTACAGGCTTCATGGCTTGATGCGAAGGAGCAGAATCCTAACCTTCAAATGGAACAGTACCGATTAGAGCAACATGTGGCATACTGCAATGAATCTGAAAGCTTTACGATTACCACTGAAGAGTATTCAGGAGAAGGCGAAGTTGACAAACGAGGTAAAGTTAACAGTTTAACTCAGGCAATTATTCATTATCGTAGTACACATCTATCTAAAGAAGAAGATTTGGAGCTTCCCGAAGGTGGAACTGATAGAAGTATGTGGATTGAGGGAACATTGAATAATACATATCAATTTGACTTTGGTGCTGCATATGCTTATCAGATTCAGTTGCCTAAGAAATTGATACAATTAGAAACCACGTTCCTTAAAAATGATAATGAATTTGGTCATGTAGAGGCATTACTAAGTGGTAATCCAACAGACGCAAAATTGCTTGATCCAACAGACACAGCAAGGCAGTACCCGTTATTTGTTGCAGCCAAGGGACTTAATATTCCTGATGAACTAACAGCATTGCGTCAAGATTTATTTTCAATTGTACGTGAGTCTGCTGAAAATGAAAGTGGTCTAACATGTACCACTGACTTTACTGCAAATATCGGACTAATCAAAGGCTATCTCGCAGAATATGACTCTTGGTTGAGAAATCTCCAAGAGACAGAATTAAGCGAAGAGCAGATTGTTTGCTTACAGAATCTTGATACTGTACTTTTGACTGTCGAAATGCCTGATGGTAGCAATGTCAAAGTAAAACTTATCACCCCACTTCATCCACTTCGTCTTGCATGGATGGTCAACTTATATGAGTTGTATCAGGATTGGGAGGAAAAGACATTAGAATATCCTAAGTATCGTAAGGCATGGTATCGAAAGTTAGATAAACTTTTCATGGGATTATTGCCAATGGAGATTGCCCCTCTCGTACTAAGCGAAAGCTCATTGCAAGAGGCATATCAGTATATTGGTGAAATCACATTCGGCTGGGGTGCGTATGCACAACCATCTTACGGAAGAGAAGACGCTTTTGCTTCTGGCTACCGTCAGTTGAAGTCATATACTGCGATGTTACTTAATGTGGCTCGTGAAAAGCAGATTGATAGTGATGTTAGCAAAGATTTGGTTGTTCGTCATCTGTTCAATTACGGATTGTCTCATCCATATACGGATAAACTTGTCATCAACCTCTTCAATGCTGGTGATGC
>AUXO012686769.1_pt1 | contig 14865 bp, 8 predicted proteins | sample 768731 | NCBI WGS metagenome assembly AUXO01 (sample SAMN02715735, study PRJNA202380) | gut metagenome | biome: sheep rumen | host: Ovis aries | place: New Zealand: Palmerston North | reverse complement strand
TGTCTGATTTGTATCCCATAAATGACTGGCCGCCGCATTGATTCCCACCATGGACCCGCCAGCGACACAGCCAAATAATAATGCACTGGCCACAATTCCTGCGACATTTCTCTTTCTGTTCATTTTGCGGCTGTTGTGATTTTCACCACGACCATTTCCCATCATATCCTTCGGTTCATTTTCATTAAACTGTTCTGACATATGTTTACCTCCAAAGCGGAACAATGCTTTTGTAACCTGCTCCGTTCTTTCTTTTTTCTCTAAACATGTATCAGTATGAAATAATTTTGTGTCCGAAATTTGTGAATTTCGTGATGAATTTGTGATGAATTTGTGGTGAAAGTATGTCCTCACCTCTTTATGCAGAATATCCCTGCTGCGGTGCTTCCTTCCACCCGGGAATCAGGATAGAAGGATTAACACCCATCGTTTTTTTGAACATTTTACTGAAATAATAAATATCGGAGAAGCCGCATTGGGCAGCAACCTGCGATACATTGTACTCACCGCTGCAAAGCATATTTTTCGCAAAATCAAGACGAATTTCCATAAGCTTTTGATTAAAGCTTACACCGGTGATTTTTTTGAAAATATTTCCGTAGTAATTCGGATGCAGCCCGTAATACTCCGCCGCCGTTTTGATGCTTAACGGTTCACTGTAATGCTGCTTCATATACCGGATTGTTTCCGTAATACGGGGATCCGTCTTTTCACACAACTTCTTTTCGTAAACAGACATGACCTCTGCCACATAAAGGCAGGCAAGTCCCCGTGCTTTCAAAAGATATCCCGGCTCACGGCCGGTCCACACTTCTTCCAGCTCATGCAGAATCTCCAGCACCTTCGGCTGCTGCCGGATATTTGTAATCGTATCCAGCGGCAGCTGCACATCCTGCCCGGCATTGTCCTTAAACATCAGGTTTACCGCGTAACACTCCATCAGGTCGTCGGCGACACACTCTGCCTGTCGCCGCGCCCCTTTCGGAATATAAATAATATCTCCGGCCTTCGCAATATAGGTCTTATCATTGATATGATAAACGGCTTCTCCCTTTACGACATACGTAAAATCCGTAAAAGGAATATACATAGGAATAATGCACCACTCCGGCGTGCATTTCCGGTGAATGAAGTAATGTACCTCCGGAACAAGATTGCTGTAATCGTAAACACTCATAATGATTCTGTTTAACCTTTTACGCCGGAAGCGGCTATGCCTTCGGTGAAATATTTCTGTGCTGCAAAATAAAGAATAATGGCCGGCAAAAGGGCAATAAATGACATTGCCAGGATCTGGTTCCATGCCACAACACCACTCGATGTATCGACAGACATCTTAAGAGCCAGCGATACCGGATACTTTGCAAGACTGGTAATGTAGATGAGCGGTCCGAGGAAATCATTGAAACTCCAGATGAACTGGAAAATGATACAGCTGATAATGGTCGGCTTCAGCATCGGCATAATAATATAGATCAGTCGCTGGAACGAATTGCATCCATCCAAAGTAGCCGCTTCATCCAGATACGTCGGTGTAGACCGCAGGAACTGAATGATCATAAACACAAAGAACGGTTCATTGGCAAATACCGATGTTGCAATCAATGGAATATATGTATCCAAAAGACCAAATTTTTTCCACATGAGATAAAGTGGAATACGGATAACGACCTGTGGCAGGAAAAGCGTTGACATGAATAATGCAAAAAGAATTTTCTTGAACGGAAATTCGAATCGCGCAAATCCATACGCTACCATCGTACTGGAAGCAACCGTAAAGAACAGTTTCGGAATAACATAGGCAAATGTATTCAGATAATATTTTCCGAAATTATACTGGGTTCTGGTATGCCATCCATCCGCATAGGCTTTAAAGTCGATGTGCGACGGAATAAAGTTAATGGATGTAAAAATTTCACTGTTGTCCTTAAAGGTACCGCCGATCAGCCATAGAATCGGATAAATCATAATAAACGCACCCACGGTCAGGACAATATACCGGATTGCTTTACTGATCTGTGCACTCCGGTATCTGCGGAGTTCTCTCGACATTGCTTTATTATTTACTGTATTCATCGCATTAACCCTCATCTGAATAGAATACCCATTTATCCTGTGTATAGAACAGAACAAGAGTGATCAAAACAATAATACCGAACAGGACCCAGCTGGCGGCACTTGCATAGCCCATACGATAATACTTGAACGCATTATCATAAATGAACATGGAAGTCATATAGGTCGCATTCAACGGACCGTTTCCCGTTACAAGATACGGACCATTGAATTCCTGGAAGGCATTGTTAAGCTGCATGACGAGATTAAAGAAAATAGTCGGCGTGATCAATGGAATCGTGATTGTGAAAAACTGACGGAATTTCTTAGCACCGTCTACATCTGCCGCCTCATACAGCTCTTTCGGAACATTCTTCAGTGCTGCAAGGAAAATCAGCATGGAAGAGCCAAACTGCCAGATCTTTAAAAGAATGATAATGGTCATGGCACCGGCCGGTCTGGAAAACCATCCAATCGGAGCAACACCGAAAAGACCCAGGATGTAATTCACGATACCTTTCTGCTGGAACATAAATCTCCAGAGTACAGCAACCGCTACGTTACCGCCCAGGATCGACGGAATATAATAAGCCGTTCTGTAAAAACGGATACCTTTCAATTCAAAATTCAAAATAAACGCAACCAGTAGTGCGAATGCCAACTGAAGCGGCACAGTTAAAAGAGTATAAATAAAAGTATTGTTAAGTGTCTTTAAAAAATCGTTTTTCCCAAACAGGGTAATATAATTCTGCAAGCCTACAAAGTGAGCGGAACCAATCAGATTATAATCGGTAAAACTGGTCACCAGGGCATTTAAGAACGGATATGCCGTTAAAAAGATAAATCCGATCAGCCAAGGAAGTATGTATAAAAGGCCGACTTTACTCTTGTTCATGCTATTTCTCCTTAAGTACTGCTGCCGGGAAGCTTCCAAAGAAATTCATCCCGGCAGCATCCTGATCTTTCGAATCATCCGGGCAGACCTAATCGGTCTGTCCGGATGATTCACTTGCATAATGATTTGAAAAATTACTGATTCTGAGCCTTTAACGCCTCAAGCGCTGTTTTATTTGCCTCAAAGATGGCCTTACCACAATCCTCCGCTGTCATCTGACCATACTCAAACTGCTCATAGTTCTGCTGATAAGCGTTGTTAAAGTCTGCGGCCTCGAAGAATGCTACCTCATTGATTACTTCTGCCTTTGCCGTAAAGTCATAAGCATCCTTTACAATACCGGTAATCTGTCCATCCTTCTCCAGTGTCTCCTGTGCTGCCTTTGATGCAACCATACCTCTCTTGGTGCCCATAATCTTGACACCTTCCGGATCATTCAAGATATACTGAAGGAATTTTGCAGCTTCCTTAGGATTCTTGCAGTTTTTGTCAATTGCCATCAGAAGAGAAGGTTTTGCCATGGTACCCTTGAACTTTGCACCGTCAATAACCGGAAGCTCTGCAATAGAAAGGGTGTCACCTTTTTCCTTTAACGTTGCTTCATTGGAAGCGACACCACCGGTCCACTCCATAACACCCAGATAACCGGCATTGAGGAACTTCTCATTCTGTGCTACCGATACCGGATCATTGCCGACATTCTCTACATAGTCTTCTCTGGAGCAGAATACATGCTTATCAGCCATATCCTTATACCACTTTACGGCATCGGTATAATCATCTGCCGTCCAGTTCATGGTGTAATCATCATTAAACTCACCCTTACCGGTCTTCTGCTGAAGATAATAAGTAGCGGCGAAACGAATGGTCGGGCTGACAACGAGATAATTGTCCGGATCCTTGGCCGTTACGATGGCTGCATCCTTTTCATAGTCCGCAAAAGTCTTTGGAAGCTCTGTAATGCCATATCTCTCAAACGCAGTCTTATTTAAATAGAAACCCATGGTATTCTGACCATAAGGAATGGCCTCCTGAACACCGTTCATCATACCGGTCTTTAAGAAATTCTCATCATACTGAGAGAAATCAAAAGTATCCTTAATCGTGCTGAGATCCAGGAAACCGTCACCCTTGGATCCGAATGTAGCCAGCCAGTCGAAATTCAATGTCATGACTTCAGCATTGGTTCCGCCTACATATCGTGTGGCAAATGTTTCCTGCAGGTTGTCAAAACCGCTCGGCTCACCGGTTACTGTAATGCCGGCGCCATTGCCTGCATTGAAAGCCTCAATGGCTTTCTGTGTGGCCTGATGGCGGTCATCATTGCCCCACCATGAAAAACGAAGCTGCACACCATCTCCGGACGGTGCTGCTGCCTGGGATGCTGCTCCGGCGGCCTGTGTGGCAACCGGCACATCGTTATTTGTCGTACTGCATCCTGCCAGTAAAGACACAGCTGTTGCCGCTGCTAATAAACCTGCTACTTTTCTTTTCATTTGATTCATTCCTCCCTTAGATTGAATGGTATTTGATTTTATTCATGAATGCTAAACAGGTATTTTATGCATATACCGTTCTATGTTGTTCGTCCTCTATCCCGGACTTCCGATAAAAATAGGTATTGATGGTATCGCGCCACTCCACCGCTGCGGCAAGCTGACGTTCTGCCCGCTCCAGAATGTTTTCAAATTCTGCCTTTTCTATCTTTCCTTCCAATGTACGGATAAATGCGAGGTACTGTTCTACCGTCTCAACGCCTTTAAAATGCGTGTCATATATATGCTGTATTACCGTCTTTCCGGAATGAAGCACATGGTCATAAGACACATGATGCATAAAGAGCAGCAGTTCATCCGGACAGGTATTTACATCTTCATATTCCCGAAATCGCGAATCCGAATACCGTCTTGTATATCCGGTTCCGGTTGCAAGACTGCGTTCCCTTCCCACACCATTCCGGTCTGCATAATGGTAGGTTCCCCAGCGATCATATTCATAACCGTCCACATCAACGCCATAATGAATTCCCGGTTTACACATGAAGCCAACGCCTAATGGGCAACTGTAATTTTCGTAGGTTTCCCGGGAGGTCATGAGCATGTCCACCATCTTTTTCTCATCCTCTTCTTCCAATGAGAAGCTAAGACGTACCCAGCGCTCTGCTATTTCCTCCGAAGACAGCGCATTGTCCCAACACAGAAGGCCGTAGCCAAACAGATTGGCCTGCGCCAGTTTATTTCCGGTCCAGTTTTCATCCATACCCACATTGACTACTGCCGCAATACCGCTGTTTTTTCGGCTCGGTGAATACTCTCTCAGAATATCTTTGACCAGTGAAATGCCTTCATAGCGGGTATCAAAGTCCATAACTTCTTTCCACATCGGAAGCAGGTAGCATTGGTCAATCTGATGTCCGGTATATTCCTGTGTGATCTCAAATTCGAGTATCTGATTGGTTTTATGCAATGCACCGAACAGCGGAGATACCGGTTCGCGAATCTGAAAATCGATCGGTCCGTTTTTAATCTGCAGAATCACATTTTCCGCGAAGGTTCCATCCAGTGTGCTGAACAGATCATATGCCGCATTCGCACGGTCCAGACTCCGGTCTTTCCATGACTGCCGGCAATTGTAAACGAAGCATCGCCAGATGATAACTCCCTTGTGTGACGCAATGGCGGAAGCCAGCATATTGGCGCCATCCGCATGGGTTCTTCCATACGTAAACGGCCCCGGCTCGCCTTCGGAATCTGCCTTTACCAGCAGACCGCCGAACTGCGGAATCTCTTCATAAATTCCATCCAGCACCTTGGTCCACCAGTTCTTTACCTGCGGATCACACGGATCGGCACTGTCGAGCTTGCCGACAATGATCGGTGCGGCAAAGTTAATGGCCAGAAACAGGCGAATGCCATATGCAGAAAAAATCGCTGCTATTTTCTTAATATGCATCAGTGCCGGCTTCTCGATAAAGAACGCCTCCCGATGATGCACATTGACATTATTTATGGAAACCGCATTGATTCCGACCGAGCAGAGAAGTCTCGCATACTGGGTCAACAGATCGTAATCGCCGCGGAATTCATTGCGATCGTAAAAGATAGAATCACCGGCATATCCCCGTTCAATGGAACCATCAAAATTATCCCAATGGTTCAGCATCCGGATACTCTGATCCGGAACAGAAGTATATGGAATCGTTACCTTTCGTTCCCCCGCCAGAATCTCATAAAGGGCAAACAGGCCGTGCAGATATCCGATCTCTTCCGATGCTAAAATCCTCACATTATGATTTTCAAAGCAGGAAATGCAAAAGCCCTCTTTCAAATCATCTTCTGATTTTGCAAAGATGAGTTCTGCTTTCGCTTCAAATATTTCTTTGGCATTTGGAAATAATCTCGATATTTCCATGCAAAGTGTCTCATGTATTATCTTTGCATCCGTATCTTTAAAATCTTCTACAGAAAATGTCGAAAATTTGTTTTGCATTGGCTTTTTAAGCCAACATAAATCCCGTTTTGTTGTAAATCCTACTTCCATTTTTCACAAATCCTTTTTGGAATTTTCAATGCTTTTCAACTATTTTTACTATACTATACCGAATGGATTCACCTTGATAAATGGAAAAAACAATGTTTGTTTGTAATTTTCAAAGGTTTTCTCCTGCTTTTTCTCCGTTGAAATTCACCTTTGATTTATCTAAATTAAAATCAAAAAAGAGAAAGCCATTTATTGCGTTCTAATGTGCAATTATTGCGAATGGCTTTCTCGATATTTCGTATTTATCTTCTCCACACAAAAGGTCCCATCGGATATCCGGCAGAATTATAAATCATAGCCCCATGATTTGTATCCTGGTACAAATACCGGATTTCCCGGATCTCCTGTGCTTTTACATTTATACAGAGCTTTACTTTATGTTCTTCCAAAACCGCCTTTCCTTCATGTAGCTGTCCGCTCCGGTCCTCTATCATAAAGTCGTGCAGTTCGCTGCCCTTATCGAAAGAGGCAGCATACAATCCATCGGCATGTGTCAGCATAATCTCGATCACACTGCCTGTTCCGTCTTCCCGAACAGAAATTTCTGATGGCTGCGGACCGGTATATTCTCCATCCATACCATAGACCATATGCAGAGCCTGTGCTGCCAGCCGCTCTCCGATTCGTTTCTTCCCATGCGGGTGAAGATCGTTATCCTCTCCCAGATCCATACTAACGATCATCCCGGTATTGAATTCCTCCTCTGCTGCCTTGCGCTGGCACTCCCGCAAAGCCGGCCACTTACCCGGAAGCTTTCGCAGATCCTCCGTGAAATTCGGAAGCTGTACAAAAAGATACGGTAATGTTTCATCCTTCCAGAGTTTCCGGTAACCATGAATCTGTCGTTTGGTAAGATCCAGATAATCCCATGGCAATGGTGCATTTTCTTCTCCCTGGTACCAGACGATGCCTTCAACCGGAAATTCACTGCACGGCGCGCACATGGCATTGTATAATCCGGTCGCTTTCCAATTTACAAAGTCCGTCTCCGGAATACTCTCGGATACAGCTCCGATCTTATATTTCCAGCTTCCGCTTAAATCAATCACTCCCTGGTCGTTAAAAAGGAAATATCCCTTTCCCGGTGTCCATCGTCCCTGCCCGTTTTCTACGATCAGCCGGACGACAAGCGTATTCTCTCCCGCATGGAGCAGTGCTTCCGGCACAAGGTACTTCCGCGGCGGATACTGGTATCCGGTCTCCCCTACCTTCTGTCCGTTGATATACATTGTATCGGAATCCACCATGGTTCCCATCCATAAATGAGCAGGCTGACCGGCCATCGCAGCAGGAACCGTAAATTTCTTTTCGAACCAAAGGCTTCCGGTAAAACCGCGAAGCTTCGTATCTTCAAATACAGCCGGAAGTTGAATTTCTCCGGCATCGGCATCATCTAACCCGTTCTGCCAGGCCTTCTGCATTCCCTTATCTCTGACATCCAGAGCTCGATGCCAGGCTTGCGACTGTTCTTCATTTTTACGGATCCGACCTGCCAGATAGGCATCATCCTGGTACCGGTCCGCTTCCGCAAGCAGTTCATCATATCCTTCCAGCATTTCCCTCGAAAGCCATCCGTGAATCCGGGAGCCGCCTAATGACGCATGTACGATTCCCACCGGAAGCCCCGTCTTTTCCCGTAACTTCCGGGCAAAAAAGTATGCTGTCGCAGAAAACGACAAAATCGTATTCGGTTCTGCTTTTTCCCATTGACCGCTTTCCGGCTCTTCCAACGGACCATGATAATTTACGCTCGTGGCAAGCTTAAACGCACGAATTCCGTCGTCGGTACATTGCGCCAATACATCCGGATAGCTGTCCCGCACCCGTTCCATCATAAGATCCATATTGGACTGGCCGGAGCAATACCAGACAGCCCCTACCATAATGTCTTTCACATTCACCCGGTTTCCGTAGGAATCAAACACGACAAGTTCATACGGGCCGCCGGCAGTATGAACCGGAAACTCCAGATCAAACCGGCCGTTCTCCCGTGCTGTCGTAGTTTCCGTCATGTGATCGAAAACCGCTGTCACCTCCACTCCGGCGGCAGCATGTCCCCAGATATGAATCGGTTTTTTATGTTCCAACACCGCACCCCGGCTCAAAAATCTCGATAAAGTCAGCGTAGGAACCTTCTCTGCCTGAAGCCGGTTCTTCAAAATTTTCTGAAGTCGTTCCGCCACCTCTTCATGGGCAACCACACCCGGATGTTCCCGGGCTGCCATTTCTCCTTCCGAGCATTCCGGCAGAGAATGATATTCCACCCGTGCATCACCGCTTTCTTTTTGATATTCCGAAATGCCTTTTTCTATGCAGCCTTCCAGTCGATGTCCACACATACCGTAAATCCACAGAATCCATGCCTTGGGATTGTCTTTGCGCAGCATCTTCAAAAATCCCGTCACAGCATGCTGTACATCCAACGGATCTGCTTTTGCCGCAGGGTTCTGATCATTTGACCCCAAATTGACAACGACCGCATCCGGCTGCCACAGCGAAAAGTCCCATTTGTCCCGGGCGGCAGTATTGGCAGCACCGGTCAGCATCCCGGCAACCTGCTCATAATAATCCGGTATCACATGTTCACGGTTCCCATCAAATGCGCTGTATACGCCCCATCCGCTCTTGCTGATACAACGATACTCGGCATGTATTTTTTCCGCCAGCCGGAATGGATAACCCATTGTGGCATGAAAACAGCCGGAGTTCCAATCCATCTGATGATATGCACCGTTAAGTCCTTCGCCGCTTGTCAGACTGTCTCCTATAAATTCGATTTTCCATGGCCGATCTGCAACTTCGTAAAACCGTCCCTCCGGATCGGTAAACAGATCATGGACTTTCAATACATTTTCCGGGTCTTCATCCATTGCCTGGGTATCCCGCAGTATACGAACATTGTGCGGAACTGCCGGATCCATCGCACGGAAAATGCAGATCCTGTTACGTCCCTCCGGAAGCATAAAATGCTGTACCAATGCCCCATCCAAAAGCACATCGACCCAGTTTTCGCATACGGAAAAATGGCTTTCCAGCTCTACATAAAGTTCTGCTGCCGATACATTCAGCTCGATCCCGGATCCCGTCCAATACAGCTGCAGCGGCCACCTCCCTGGATTCGTTCTTCCCCATATTTTGTGTGGTATTGTATTTAATTTGTATGTCTTCTGTTCCATACAGTCCGCCTTCCTGCCTTTATAGTAACATGTCAGTTCTACTTCTGTTCCGTATTGTACCACCCTTGACATTAAATTTGGATTAGTAGAAAATATTTTTATATGTTTATGTTACTTTTTTGTTTTCTTTATTTTCCTTCTGGAGGTCACTATGCCGGATAAAAGAGCCTGGGAATCCGAGCGCCTGGGCGATGATGAAAATCCCGATATCATTACCCACAAGGCACCCAACGAAGAAAACATTTTCTTCCGTAATGTCTGTGAGGGAAATCTGGATGCCATCGCACAAAACTGTCGGGAACGCCGCTTTCTGAGTAATGATGGCGTCGGTTGTCTTTCCCGCAATCCCCTGACCAATCTACAGCGGCATTTCGTCATTACCGCCGCTCTCCTGGCCCGGAACTGCGCAGTACACGGTCTGGAACACGAACGTTCCTTCCGTCTCAGCGATTTCTATATCAATAAGCTGGATGACTGTAAAACGGTTGACGATGTCCGGATGCTTCACGATCGCATGGTCTTGGACTACACCCGCCGTATGCGGCTTTTGAATCGGAATTTCACCACTTCAAAACCGGTCAATGACTGTCTGAATTATATTTATATCCATATCAATGACCGGCTGACGATTGAAGAGATCGCAGACGCCGTCCATGTCTCTCCCGCATATCTCTCACGCGTCTTCAAAAAAGAAGTCGGAACCGCCGTCAGCAGTTATATACGTGAAAAAAAGGTTGACGCTGCTGCCAACCTTCTGATCTACAGTGATTACGATATCGTAGATATCGCCATGCGCTTAGGTTTTTCTTCACAAAGTCATTTTATTCAGACCTTTAAAAAATACACCGGCCTGACGCCGAAAAAATACCGTGACAGCAATGGCCGGTTTTAACCTTGCCATTGCTTTTTTGTTATAAAGCCGTCAAGCGGACGCTGTGCTTGCGCGGGCGGACATTTGACGGCAAAGAAAATCGAGCGCAATGCGCGAGATAATCATTTCTACATCGTCAGTACAATTTCATTTTCATCTTCCAGTATATCTTCCGGAATATAGTTCTCTGTCATGCGGTGGCCGTTCACGATTAACGATTTGTATCCGCTTTCTACGTGATACGGATTCTCAACTGTAATGTGGAGCTTCTTTCCGCGGAAATACTTCTCCATCTGAAAACGCTCCCATTCTGCCGGAATTGCCGGTGCGAGACGAAGGCCTGACAGGTCCGGACGAAGGCCTAAAATACCTTCCACACTTCCTACCATGACTGTCGATGCAGTACCGGTCAGCCAATGTACGTGCGAGCGGCCAAAGTGCGGGCTGTGCTTCCCTTCTGTAAACTGTCCGTAACAATATGGTTCCATCTTTCGGATCTCGGCACGTTCATTCTGTGCAGACGGACAGTTTTCCATATAATATTCGAACGCACGACCGCCATGCCCCAACAATGCTTCCGCCAGGATCAGCCAGCCTTGGGACTGAGAGAAAATACCGGCATTTTCCTTTGTTCCCTGATTATAAATCACTGCCAGCGCTCCCTCAAATGCATGCGCGTGGAACGGCGGATCCATAAGGATAGCCCCATAGGCGGTATTCAGACGTTCATACACCTGCTCCATGGATTCCTCTGCCTGCACCTTTGTTGCAAGCCCACTAATTACACCCCAGCTTTGCGGATTCAGCCACAGGTTAGCCTCTTCTGCCGCCTTGCGGCCGATCATCTCACCCTCTTCCGTATAACCACGTGTAAAGCGATCCTCATCCCAGCAATACTGATTGATCAGTTCACCAAGCTTTGTCATTTCCTTCTCTGCATACGCTTTGTATTCTTGATCCTTTTCCAGCTCCGCAAATTCCTGCATGTGGTTCAGTGCATAGTAAAACTGCAATGCCACAAATGTTGATTCGCCATCCTTACCGAGACGGAGACAATCATTCCAGTCAGCATACAGTCCGGCCGGCATACCATGTTTTCCCAAATGCTCCATAGAGAATCGAATCGCTCTCTTCAAATGATCATATACCGTTCCCTCTTCCTTATTGGCATATGGAATCACTTCCTGAAGGAAATTCCGATCTCCTGTTTCAGCAATATACTTGTATACCGTTGGGAAAAGCCAAAGGGCATCATCCGCACGATACGATGGATGACCGGTTTCCTTTACATAAGATGCATCATCCGGTGTGTCCTCATGGCCCGGATTATGCGTGAATTTTACCAGCGGAAGCCCGCCGCCATTATTTACCTGCGCACTGAGCATAAACCGGATCTTCTCTTTCGCCATATCCGGAGCGAGGTGAATAACCCCCTGAATATCCTGCACCGTATCCCGGTATCCGTATCCGTTGCGAAGCCCACAATATACAAATGAAGCGGCTCTTGACCAGATAAAGGTCATATAGCAGTTATAGGCATTCCAGGTATTAATCATCCGGTTAAAATCATCATTCGGCGTTTGAATCTGCAATGCCTGGAACCGGCTGTTCCACTCTTCATGAAGTGCAGAAAGTTCCTCTTTAATAACACGCTCCGGTTCCTCTCCGTAATGCGCTAGAATCTCTGCCGCTTCACTGCTGCTGTGCATACCTACCAGAAATGCAAAAGTAGCCTTTTCTCCCGGCTTCAGCGTTTTTTTCACAGAAATCGCACCACAGTTGAATTCATTGCAACCATCCACATCGGAAAGAGTGCCATCCATTACTCCCTGCGGATCTCCATATCCATGTCCGACGCCCAGAAATTCATCGCGATCCCCACAATAGGAATCTACCTTCGCACCAACCAGTCCAAAGAATCTCTGTCCTACAATCTTCTGATCAATCTCCTTATCCTGTGCATCCAGATTTCCATGCAGCAGCTGCATGACCCGGTTTCCCTCAAAACGGGTACGTGTAATAAAACGGCTATACTGCAGATTTACCTGATCCTGCTCATAATTATCATGATTCGTGAATTCAGCATAACCGGTAAACGTCAGACTGCGTTCATTTTCCGAACGATTTACTGCCGTAACGCTCCAGACCTCATAGGTTTTTCCTTCCGGCACATAATAACTTGTTTCGGTAAATATATGATGATATTCCGCCTCAAACACCGAATATCCCATACCATGACGACAACAGCTTTTATAATCCTTTTGATTCTTTCGAACCGGTTTCCAGGAAGTGGACCAAAAATCCCCATCCTGATCATCCCGGACATAAATGTAACGGCCCGGCTCATCGAAACCATTGAAATTGTAGCGAAGAATACGACCATTGGCACCGGATTTTCGGAAACTGTAGCCGCCCGCATTATTGGAAATCAGTGCCCCATACTCCGGTGAGCCTAGATAATTGGCCCAAGGTGCCGGCGTATCCGGACGTGTAATCACATATTCTCTTCTCTTATCATCAAAATATCCATATTCCATAGTACTACCTCTTTGACCCTATGTTATTTCCATACTTCCGGTTCCTGTTCTCAAAACCCGGATCCTGATTTCGACTGCCGCTCATAACCAGATTTCCAATCGGTTTGTCTTCTTCTCACAAAGCTTTTCCAACTGTTCTCTCTTTAACACGAAATGACTGCGATCCTTTATTTCCATACCGGCTTCGTTTAAGATCACCGCGCCCACATGGTACGCACCATAATCCAAATGTCCGGGATTACGGAACAGGATTTCCAGCGGCTTTCCGGCAAATCGAAGCTGCAATGATGCATTTCCATCCACATCAAACTGCTCTTTTACAAGCTTCGGCTCCACAACCAGATCACCGAGCTCGCCACGTACGCCAAATACCTGTGTGACCATTGTCAGCTCATACCAGCTCGCCGCCCCTGTAAGATAATGGTACATTCCCCGTCCATCCGGTGCGAAATACTCCGGAATACCCGGATAGATCCGGCTCTTTTCGAAATTCAATGCCGCATCCGCCAATGTCTGCAATGCCTTATATCCTTCCTGTACAAAGCCTCTCTGGTACAATGCGTAAGCAAACATAACCGTCATATGCGAAAAAACGGCGCCGTTTTCCTTTTGTCCATATGCAAATCCGAACATACGTCCCATATCCAGTTTCAATTCATGGAAGTTGGTATTCAGACGGTATCCTCCGATTTCCTTCTGATACAGATGGGCGTCAGCCGCACGGACGATCCTTCGTATCTGCTCCGGTTCCGCCGTACCGCTCATAATGGCAAATACCTGTCCGGTCAGCATCATTCTCGGATCCTCTCCGGCACGTTCCACCGGGTTGCCATGATTGTCATAATAGCTGTTAAACCAGCCCTTTTCTGTATCCTCCGCGATCCATTCCTGCTGCCGGATACTCTCCTTTAAGAATGCCGACATACGGTCCAGTTCTCCGGCAAGATCGGCAATCCTGATGGAAATAGTCTGTCCTTGCACGGTATGCTTTACTTTTTCTCCATAGGCCTGAAGCACTTCTCTCCGCGATGCCGGCGTCCATTCCTGCATCTTGTCCGGAAGCAATGTCACCAGCTCTTCCAAAACTTCCACCGTATCTACCGAATGCTTCTTGGCAAAATCCCTCAGCATCCCGGCAAGATCGGAAAGATTTCCAGCATAGGCTGCTGTGAAGGCCACGCTTTCTCCCCGCTCCGATGCCATATCCAGAGCATCGTTCCAGTCTGCCCCCCGAAGCTGCAGCATATTATGTGTTCCAACCTCATAAAATGCGGTAAGGTGCTCCACCAACAAATGCTCCAGCAAGGTTCCTTCATATTGCTCCCCGGCTCGGGTTTTCAGTCGTAATCCGACACCATCCCATTCCTCATCCAATGCAGTTCCGCGTAAAACCTGTCCATCTTTAAAATACGGCATACGCTCCAATAAAATATTTACATCTCCACTCTGGTGGATATAAAGAAGGATCGTTTTCAATGGCCACAATGCATGATCCATCCATACTCGAGTAATTCCGTTTCGATCGGCAATGAATTCTCCGGCACCGGCGCCTATGATCGTGGCATTGGTTCCGTCGATTCGCATACCTTCTGCATTGTTCAAAATCATATTTCTGACGGTTTCCGGTTCCATAAGAAGAAGCGACAGGCAATCCTGCCACAGGTCTCTCCAACCTCTTCCTCCCCGACCGTAATCATGATACGGAAGGAATGAACAGCCGAAAAGTCTGCGAAGAAACGGCTGAAAGCATACCCACTTCAGGAATCCGTCCATGGCATCATCCTGCACATG
>AUXO018294729.1_pt1 | contig 14867 bp, 13 predicted proteins | sample 768731 | NCBI WGS metagenome assembly AUXO01 (sample SAMN02715735, study PRJNA202380) | gut metagenome | biome: sheep rumen | host: Ovis aries | place: New Zealand: Palmerston North | reverse complement strand
GTCTTATTCGCTTCTAAAAGAACCACCTCATTTTGCTCTGCCAAAGCATATAGTTCCCGTGCTTGTTCGCCATTTAGCACCAAGGGTGTTTCACAAAGCACATGCTTCTTATGCTCCAGTGCATATTTTGTCAGTTCAAAATGACTTAGATGAGGAGTGGCAATATACACTGCATCTACCCGTTCCATCATCTCGTCAATGGAAGAAGATATATGTTCTATTTGATGCTTCTTTGCATACTCAGAAGCAATGTTCTTGTCAATATCCAGAACATCTACCACTTTGACGGCATTCACCACCTCACATTCAGGAACAAACCGCTGAGCGATGCGTCCACATCCGATGATACCAACACGGATGTCCTCTTGGAGCTCTTCACGAAGCATCGTTGAAGATATTCCCTCGGTACGTGGCAGATACACCACCTGACAGTATTCATTCAGGTAGTCGAATTTCCCTTTCCAGTCAGACCCAATGGCAAAGATATCCACGTCATATTTCTGGATATCGTCAATCTTTTGTCCGAAATAGTCTTCAATGACAATCTGGTCAGCCAATCCAGTTGCTTTTACTGCCTCTACACGTTCAAGAACATTGTTCCTTACATTCAGTTTTCCACGATCCCGGTCAAAGTTATCGTTGGTGACACCCACAATCAGATAGTCACCTAACGCTTTAGCCCGCTTCAGCAGGTTGATATGACCTTGATGGAGCAGATCGTATGTTCCGTATGTTATTACCTTTTTCATGTTAATTTAGCATCTGGCCAATCTGAATTTCTGTAAATATACATTTAAAATGGATAATACAGACAATTCTTTTGCAATCATTTTATCAATATGTAGTCGAAATCGTAGTCTATCTAATCCTTTTGATTTATCTGTTATTAATAATTGCTGTCGTATCACGAAAACATGTTCCTTTGCTAATGGTAATACATTTGTAAAATTTGCCCTTTTTATTTCTCTATAACATTCAAGGGAGGCTGTAAGACGCGAAATGGATTCCTTATTAATCGTTTGAATTTTGAGATTCATCGCGCTGGAACTATGTTCTATATATTTATAAATAGGTTTCGTTGTATAGAAAGTTCCATGGTTGCATTTACAAAGGTATTGGACTAAAAAAAGACCATCTTCTTTTATGTAAATGTCCTCCCTAAAACGGAGTTTGTGTCTTTCAATGATGCTTCTTCTGAATAGTCGATTCCAAATATAGCCATTAATCATCTTATATTTTGGATGATAGAAATCTATAAGGATTTCTTCGATTGACATATAATTATCTTCGTAGATTTTGTTTTCCTCAATTATATTTCCTTGTTCGTTTAATCTGGCATACCCCCCCATCGTGCAGTCCACAGCATCAACAAATTTGCTTATAAGAATTTCTATAGCTTTTTCATATAGCAAATCATCAGCATCGCAGAAATACACCCAATCACCCCTAATTTTGTCTAAAGCGAAATTGCGGGCAGAACTAACACCTTCGTTTTTTTTGTGATAGACCTTGAATCGGACATCCTTTTGAGCATATTCATTGCATATCGCTCCACTTTTGTCGGTGCTACCATCATCAATTAGCAACACTTCATAATCAGTAAAAGACTGATTAATTATACTGTTAAGACAATCTGGAAGATATTTCTCAACATTAAAGATTGGAACTATAATGGAAATCATAACCAACTACCACCAGAAACATTATTTATATTAAATTTATACACAGCACCTTTATACCCTATCATTAGTTGACCATTGTAGAAGAAGACGTTTTCTGGTTCACTTCGGAGTCCAATTTCAGCCAAATCAACTACTAATTCTCGTTCTTGCGAAATAGTGTTAATAACGATTAAGGCAAGTTTTTGTGTGGTAGGAGATGTCCCACTAACTAAAATTATTTTGTTATTATAATAGATATGTCCTTGGTTTGAACTGGTAAAAGGCTGGACACCTAAAGAAAAATCTGTTATAGCATTTTCTTTTACAATGGTGATGTCACCGTCTTCAATTCTAGGCATTGGAAAAGAGGCGTATCTGTATTCTCCTGTTTTACCTTTTGGTTCATATTTGACCCAAAGAATATGGTGATCATTGTCAATAACTCCCTCTGTCCAGGAGTTAAAGCCTTTAAGGGTTATTGTTTGTACAAATTCTATGTTAAACCCTTCAGTGTCATCAGAATTATCATATTTACTTATTCTATAAACGTAAATAGACGAACATAAAGAGCCATCAATTTTTTTAGTATATCCAGAATTGATATAGAGTAGAGGAAAATTATCGTCAGGCGATAAGTGTTCGCTTCCAAAATTTATCGTATTTGCATGAGTATAACCACTTGCTGGTGGTGCAGGAATGTCAATAGTACACAGATGATACTTTTTTTCTAAGTCATATACTTTAAGTACATTGTTGGTTGTAAAGCCTTGGAACAGATATTTTCCATAGCAGGCAGCCCCCTGAGACGTTACCACAGCTGGAATTATTCCCATATACCTCTCGTATGATACTTTTATGGTATCTTTAATAATAATCACATTTTTATTGTCGCCGCTAGACTCTTTGCCTGTAGAACCGCTATTACTATTGACGGAGTCATTTTGTATGGAATCATTATTGTTGGCAATAACATGTTCCACTTCAATTAGGTATTCTTCTAAATCTTCAGCATGAGAACATGATAGCACCAAAGGAAAGTTTATAAGAATGATGAAGAAAAAAATAAATCTTTTCATAGGTGGTGAGTTTTAATAGATTGAAAGTTTTGCTATGCTTTTATACCTAGTGTGTCCAGTATGTCCAAACAATAGTGAGTTGACGAAACTACAGTAACCTTACGTACTTTGCCACGTTCCTGTTTATAAGGGTCTTTGCCTTCTGATATGTCTTCAATGAAGTTCGTTAATTCGTTAAATATGTATAAATGATGTCCTGGCATATACTCTAAAGGATTTTCAAAGACGAACCCTCGAGATTTCTTGTATAAATCATAATCATCAAGTGTAAAAGCAATAGGTTTGTCAAGTAAGAGGTAATCTATGGCAATAGAGGAATAATCAGAAATTAGAGCATCACTAAAAGCAATGATTTTGTATAAAGGAACGTCATTTGTATTAATGAAATCATTTGTCAGTCTCTTTATATTACTGAAACTCTGGAAGGGTATATCATATTCTGCTTGGAAAGGGTGAAGCTTAATGAGCAGGGTGATATGGTTGTCTTGGCAAATACGATCCAAATGTTTCCATTCTTCTTTAGAATGGACAATTGGGAAATTACTTATGTTGTTGGTATCATTATATCTCCCGTTTTTATCATTTCTGAAAGTCGGCATCCAAATAATCATTTTAGAAGAACTTTCAGCCATAAGACTTTCTAATAACTTTTTTGTTGAGGGATCTTTCTTCAGCAACCAGTCGTATCGTGGATACCCTTTAGCCAGTATATATTTTTCATCGACATTCCAAAAATATGCCTTTGTTTTAATAAAAACCTCACCAGGAACAAGGGCTAAATCAAATCGTCTTATCTCTGTGTTATCAGTACTTGACCTATCTTTATAACCGCACCCGTGCCACAAGCGAATCAGTAGTTGTCCTTTTTGCTTTTTATCAATAGGTATAATCATTTCGTGAGTGCTCAACAAGAATTTAGCAGTATATAATATTTTCAAATATTTGAATCTTTTAAATCCCCGATCCTTGGAAGACGAGAAAAAGTGAATGGGGAGATGCTTGTATCTATTGCTGATGGATACATCATTAACATCAAAATAAATATCATATTTCTTTGTATATCCATTCTCAATGAGATATTCTGCTAAAGCCCGGGAATTATCAGCGAAGTCAGGTCTGCTCTTGAAAACAAGAAGAGTGCTATTTACAGGAAAAATAGCCTTTATTCCTTCAATATATAGATTCACTATTAATTGTTTAATGCTCAGCATAAGAATTACCTTTCGACTTTGTGTGACATTTCAGTTCTTAGCATTGTAGAAGATACCCCTTCGGTATGTGGCAGAAAAACGACTTCCACTCCTAATTTGGCGAGATCTTCCTTTGTCTGCATCCATCTTGGATTTCCATACCAGTCACTTCCTATAAAAATCGCATCAAAATGAATCTGTTCATTGATTTGTAATTTGTCAAGTGTATCCACAATGATACATTCATCCACGGATTTTAGGTTTCTGACAATTTCTGCACGGTCTACCTCCTTAATCACCGTTTCCTTATGCTTATACGCCTGAACTAGTTTATCGGAGTTTACACCCACAATTAGATATTCACATTGTTCTTTGGCCCTGTTTATGAGATTCAAGTGGCCAATGTGAAACATGTCATAAACCCCTTGTGTATAACCAATTTTGAATTTTTTTCTTGTATTATCCATTTAGAGTGTTAATAATTCTCGTTAAGAATATGATCAATTAAATGTATGGGAGAAAAATCTCCATCATATTGATAGTCTACATCTTCTTTTGTTTTCACCCATTCTGTATCAATTTCATCTACCGAAGAAAAGATTTTCATCCATTGGGGATTATAGAAAGGGAAGTTTATAATGTCTTGATTGTTTGTCAGTAACTTCTTGTTCATGCTTACAGCTTCGAAATATCTCAAAGTTGCACCCTTTTGGCTTTCTTGGCATATTTCAATGATACAATTACTGTCGTTTACTTTATTTAAAACTTCTTCGTATGGTTTCCATCCTTGATAGAAACGTGCTCCCTGTAAAGGTGTTGGTGACATATTGCCATAGGTCATTAAATCAAAATAACAATGAACCCCTTTTGCAACGAGATAATTGCATACATCATAAATAGTCTTGTCGCGCCCACCTTTTAGTCCCCCAACAAAATAGGCGTCGTTTAATGGTTTAGGTTCTACTGTAATATGATGTTTTGAATAATAGCAAAATCCTAAATATTTAAATCCATACCTTTGGGCATCATTTTCATCAAATGTGTAGATACAATCCCAATCGAACATGTTTATTTTGGGTCGAACACCTTTCATTATTGGCGATTTAGCGTCAAGGGAATTGATAAGGTATAAGATGATTTTAAGATTTGGATTCATCTGCCTGCATTTTTCCAGTTCTGAGATATCGATAACGTTCAAGGCTCCGTCAATGATTACCATATATGAAATTTTTGGAACAATCTTGAACAAATCGGAATAACAATAGTAAACATACTTCCCTGGTAGTATCCCGGCTCTTCTTTTTAAAGAATAGTAACCCCTTCGTATCGTAGATATGTTTTTTTTCTTAGTAGATCTCAATATAACTCGAGAATCATTCTCTAGGTCATTCCATAGCCCAAGATGAAGGTTTGTTCTACCATAAAGCAAAAGGACTTTATTATTCATAATTATTTATGAATTGATGTGTGTCTTATTAACGTCCAATAATTTTTTCAGGAATCTGAATGGCTTAAGGATATTGTGTCCAACTCGATAGTCCCAAGAATGCTTTAAGTTGTTAGCAACATCATAGGAATTATAGGCAGACAAGTATTCTGGTGTGCTAAAAAGGTCAAAGTAGATTCTAGAGAAAACCTCTTTATTGTTTTCCCACATCTGCCTCCTTAGCCTTTTTCTTGCTTCTAAGTTAAAAGAGTTATTTCGAGACACTTTTTTTATTCTGTAATAAAAAAGAATTTTATCTATTTTATAGACTTTCTCTCCATTGCCAAGAAAAGAGATCCAAAAATCCCAATCCTCAAAACCCTCTTTCATATTTGGATTATATCCTGGTGACTTTTCGAAATCATCTTTTCTGAACATTGCAGAACAAAAAATGCAATTTCTACATAATTCTGTTTGTAATGAATAAGGAGGTAAAATCCATTCGCAATTTACCTCTCCAAATTTCTGAGCGCGGCAATAAACAACTTTATATTCCGGATGGGATTCTAAAACGGTAACACACTCTTTTACATAGTCTTCAGCAATGATATCATCTGCATCAACGGGGAGGATGTATTTTCCTGAACTTTGCAATATGCCTGTATTTCGAGCGACAGAAACCCCTTCGTTTTTTTTGTCAATATAACTAAAGCGTGAATCCTTTGAGCAAAATTGAATAATACGTTCTAGAGATTGGTCAGTACTACCATCGTTTATTATAATGCATTCGATGTTCTTATAACTCTGCTTTCTTATGGACTCTAAAGATTCTTCTACAAAATCTTCTTGGTTATAGCAAGGTACGATGACGGAGACCTTTGGTATGTTCTGCATAATTATTTGTTAAATACTTTTAGGAAGAGGTAAGTCATATGTGAATCAGTCTTAATAATTTATATTTATTAAGTTTTGCTATTAAGCAAGGTATGCCTATTCCTGCAATGAAATAAAGTATCCACCATCCTTTATCTGAATATTCTCCGATAATAGGGTGACTTCCTACCATTTTAATAGGTAATTTATAAATGATAACTATTATCAATGAGACCAACCGCAATACTAAAAAATGCCATGTTAGTATTGTTAAGGTATTATCGCCAATATATTTTATGTTGTAGGTTGGTGCTTTACCAAGTTTGTCATTTATTACATCGCATAAAAATTTGACTGCTATAATGCTGCATACAGCACATATAAAGTATGGTATAAGCGTTGTGCTTGTAAAACTTAACATACTTTTATGAACAAATAATTTACCGATGAAAATACCAATAACAGAAATGACCAAGAGGGCAGGCGAGAAGTGTTGTATTTTTGATTTTAATAATCTACCCGTTAGAAAGAATGAGACGGCAAGAAAACATCTTCCCTTAATCGCAAAATATGGAATTTCAAATGATGATATAGTCATCACTTGTGCAATAGTTAGTGAAACCAATAGCCCCACATACGGTTTTTTTATGAAACGTATTATAAAATAAGATATAAACGAAGCATAAAACAAATCATGAATAAACCAATACCCCCCGAGTAACTGCTCATTCTTTGTTAATGTAAAAATAACATATAATCCTTTTTTAAATGTTTCTATTAATGTATAAGCATGAGAAGTGCTACCATTACGATATATTGATCCGTATTCATCATTGTAAAAATATATGTTGTAAAAAAAGTTATGCAATACCAAGAAGAACAGCCCCCAGAATACAAAAGGAACATAAAGACCTTTTATTCTTTTATTGGCAAAGTTCTTAAAATCAACAAGATATTTGTCTTTAAAGCAATACCCAGAAAAGAAGAAGAAAAGAGGCATGTGAAAACCTCCAATGAAACCATGTAAAAAGTTTGGTGTTGTACTATGAGCATAAACCATAAGAATTATTCCTATGGCTTTTGCAATAGAAACTGAAACATCTTTCATTGTCTAGAAGCTGTTAAGACGTTTTGCTAACAATATCTATGGATGTAATCTTTTTTTTATAAATCTAAAGGGGGCCAGAATGGTTTCTCCCAGTTTGTATGTACTTGAATTCTTTACCTTTATTTCTCCTCTATCAGCCATGCGACGATTCCATCTTCTGAAATCTTTTAACACAACCTCCTCAATGGGTAATCCGCGCCTTCTGCATGCATCTATTTTACCAATTAAATGCCAAAGATAAGCTTTATCGCCATTATCTCCCAAAGAAATGTTGCTTCCTGTGTTTGTGCGGTAGTTATATAATACTTTATCTATGAATTTTACCTTGCCCACTTCCTCCAACATAAAATACATATCGTGGTCCACTGCGCGGAGGAAATTAACATCTATTCCTGGTGATTTTCTATAAGCAGATGTTTTAAATGTGACGAAATGAGATATACCACCATCACCTTCAAGGAAAGAAGAACCCTCAGGAATAGGTCTTTGTTGCTTAGAAACACGTATATACTGTAAATTTTCGTCAACTTCATTATATCTTGAATATACCATACTCAAAGAATCGTCTTCAGCATGCGCCTTAATCATAGTCTCTAAGGCATCTGGTTCAAGCGTATCATCAGGATCTACAAAACCGCATATCTCACCATGTGCTAATTCTGCACAGCGCCGTTTAGTGAATCCGCATCCATGATTAGTCTCATTAAAGTAAATATGGACGCGTGGGTCGCTTTCATATTTCTTATATAATTCAGACGAATTGTCCGTAGAGCCGTCGTCAACAATAATTATTTCCCAGTTTTGATAGGTTTGTCTCAAGACGCTATTAATAGCATCCTCGAGATATCTTCCATTATTGTAGTTAGCTATTAAGACTGAAAACAGACTACTTGAGTTCATTGTATTATACTTCTGTTAAATGTGAAAAGCCCTTTTTGTTATATTTTTCAGCGGGGTTACAATTTTTCTAATCGTATTAATTCTTTCAGTTTTTTTCTTTTCTTTTTCCTCTTTATCTATTAGGTTGTTTATATATGTTCTATAGTATTTTGCATCTAATCCATGTTGACTGATAATAGCAAGGCATTCTTCAAACAAGCCGGGGTCTTCTTTTTTAATATTGGGTAACAATCGTTCAAGGCAGTATAAAGATCTTGTCTTAACATTGTTTTTCTTTAAAAAGGCCACTCTTCTGCAATTAACGGCGATGCGAGTTCTTATTTTTTCGGGATTCCATGTAAACATAATAGATTTAGGGCTGTAGGTAACAGTATATATAGCCCGTTTATCAACTTTTATTGTTTTCGCGTAATAACCTGTCATATAAGAGAAATGGACATCGTTTTGGTTGGTTGTTTCCTCAAACTTGATGCCATATTCATCAATGAGTGATTTATCGACAATTTTACAAACTGGCCCATCATTCTCGTATCTAAATAGAATTTCACCATCTTTGGGATTTTCCTCAAATTTAGCAAAAAATTTACTATAATAGTCTCTTTTGCTTGAGTAGGTATAATATTCGCTGTCAACGTTGAGTCGGTTAAAGAATACAATATCGGTGTTGTCATTCTTATAATCATCCAGTATTTCATTGAGACAATAATTAAAATAGTCATCAGCATCTGCAAAAATAACTTTTTCGCTATTGGTCTTTGAAAGGCCAATGTTTCTTGCATATCCTGCACCTTTACCTTCTTTCGTGAAAATCAGTTCAACATCATTGCGATCATATCCGGGAAAGTGGTTGAAATCTACTTTGTCAGCATCACTATTGTCATCAACGACAATCACATGCAAATCTTCACGTTGTGGTATAGAATCCAAACAACGTTGAAGAAGTTTAGGCGAGTTTTTGTGAGGAATAATGATAGTATATGTATATTTCATGTTGTTTTCAATTACAGTCTTCCATCAATCATTTCTCTGTCAAGTAGTCCTTTTACGTCGTAGACAACCCCTACGTCTTGCCTAAGGAACTCCCTGACATTGATTTCTGCAAATTCTTTGTGGGCGACAGCAAGTACCACAGCATCATAATTACCTTTTAATTGTTGTACATCTCCTTGTGTGATGTCAATGTCGTAATGATGCTTAACGTTCTGGGCATCGGCCCAAGGATCATAGATGGTAATGTTATTGGTATATTCTTTCAATGTGTGATAGATATCCACAATCTTAGTGTTGCGAATATCTGGACAGTTCTCCTTGAACGTAATACCAAGAATCAGAATCTTGGCATCCTTTACCATTACGCCTTTCTTGTTCATCAGCTTGATGGTCTCGTTGGCGACGTATGCCCCCATGCCATCATTCAGTCTTCTGGCATTACTCATCACGCGTGGCAGCACACCATATACTTGGGCTTTTTGTATAAGATAATACGGATCAACACTGATGCAATGACCACCAACCAATCCTGGACTCAGTTTAATAAAGTTCCATTTCGATGAGGCAGCTTCGATTACATCCCGGGTGTCGATCCCCATCGCGTTAAAAATCTTTGCCAGTTCGTTCATAAATGCAATGTTCACGTCACGCTGTGAGTTCTCAATGATTTTAGATGCTTCGGCCACTTTGATGGATGGTGCTTTATGAGTGCCGTTTATAAGAACTGCATTGTAAACATTGTCTACAAGATCTGCAATCTCTGGTGTTGAACCAGAAGTCACTTTCTTAATCTTTTCTACGGTATGAAGTTTATCACCTGGGTTGATTCGTTCGGGAGAATAGCCAGCAAAGAAGTCTACGTTAAATTTCAATCCGGAAACCTTTTCAACGACAGGAAGACATTCTTCTTCTGTAACGCCAGGATAAACAGTTGATTCATAAACCACCACATCCCCCTTTGAGATAACCTTTCCTACGGTCTCACTTGCCCCCCAAAGAGGTTTTAGGTCAGGACGGTTATTTTCATCCACGGGTGTTGGAACTGCAACAACATAGAAGTTGCAATCTCTGATTAGTTCCAAATCTGTTGTACAAACAAATCCATTTTTAGTAATTGCTTCTTGAAGCAAATCATCTGCCACTTCGAGTGTTGCGTCGTGGCCTTTCATAAGGTCATCTACACGATAGGGATTCATGTCAAATCCCACGGTTTTGAACTTAGTGCTAAAAAGGCGGGCGAGTGGTAACCCCACATATCCCAAACCAATAACGGCAATATTAATCTCTTGCAATTCCATATATTATAAATAAATGTAATTATTTAACTCTTGGTGGGGGTAAACTAATTTCCAATACTCTTCATCAGAGTATACCCTTCCTTTTGATTTCAGTTCATCAAAATGTTTTTTATCCCTATATTTAAATATTTTAGCAGGATTGCCTCCAACAATTGCATAAGGTGGTATTTCACCATGGACTACAGCACCAGCCTGTATAATTGCTCCTTCACCAATATGTGTTCCAGGCAAAACTGTTACTCTTCTTCCAAACCATACAAAATCATCTATAATGACATCTTTATAGCTGTAACCTTTACCATAAGGAATTAAAGCACCCGTATCATAATCGTGATTTTGGGTGATAATCATGCATTCTATGCCAGAATGAAAATAGTTACCAATTGTAACATTGCCTCCCCCATTTATAAACATTCCATTGAAACAAACATAATCCTTAATAATTGTCTTTTTATTAACACAGGAAGGGCCTCCACAATAAAAATTTTTGCCAATACTTTTCGCTGTTTTTAAAATTTGCGCTCCATAGTAATAAGTGAAAATTTTTTTTCGAAGAATAGCCTTTCCTAACTGTCTGTTCTTTTTGTTGTATTTGATATGGGCTACGCATTTGGTTAACCATTTCAAAAACCTATCTGTACGTGAAGGATAATGGTAACCTATAACAGTTAATGATTTGTTCATCGTTTTGTCGAATATATTCATAATTAATGATGTGTTGTTAAATGTAATCTATTTATAATGTTATTTATAATAATATGTGAAGCAGATACATTTGGATTAACAAGCGTATTTGCAAGTTTGATTCTTTGATTTTTTAAATAATCCTCCTTATTTAAAACAATACTTTTGAATAAAGACAACAGTTCTTCATTATTATGTGCGTTATAATAGCATTTTGACAATCTCTGCCCCACTTCATCAAATTCAATACATTTGGGATTTATTAATCGTATTAGTGGCTTGTGAGAAGGTAAATATTCTGCAAGAAAAGAAGCACAATCTGTTATCATAATGTCTGATGATATAAAAATGTCAAAATAGTCTCCTGTATCATATAAATTACCAATTTTTGCCCATTCGTCGTAATACTTTTTAGTTTCTTCTTCTGACATTATTCTTTCTTTCACAATAACACTACGTAGCATAGGATGTGGTTTGAAAATCCATGTTGTTATATCGCTTGTTTTTTTTGCTAAATCTAAAATGAGTTGGTAATTTTCTGGAAAAGTACCAAATTGGAATGTATTGCTCTTAACCTTTCTGAAAGAATGATGTGGTGCATATATAATTTTGATTTTTTGAGGATCTTTCCAGTAATTGCTTAGTTGGATATCACAAATACTTCTATTGTGATACACATCAAGTTTAGGGTATCCTGTACTTATACAATTTGAAGAGTTTCCTTTTTTATATGATTCAAATCTTTTAATAGTCAAATCATGAACTACATAATATACAAATAATAATTTATGGAAATTTTGAAGATATTCTTTTTTATAATTAGATAGCTGAAATGCATAAGGACAATATGCCGTAAGTGCATATCGAGAAATAATTTCAGGATTATCTATTCCTGGAATTTCAGCTAGCTGTAGGTAAAAAAAGATATCTGGATGAAAAGAATTGATATCTATGTATTGTCCATCAATGTATCCGTATTCAACGTTATAATTCCTACTTTTGTAAAATAAATATTGTTCTTCTAATGACATTCTGGTTTTATCATCACCAATGTGTACCCTATATCGCGGAACGACTATAATACAAGGATCAAAAAACGGACTTCTTTCAAATTCCCGATAAACAGATTCATATGACCATTTTTGTGGCTCGTTAGTATAAAAAATGACCTTGATTCTTTCGTTTCGTTCAACTTTCTTACGTAATCTACGTAAGACGTTATTATAATTATGTCGAACTAAGAAAGGTAAAAAGGTTTCTTTCACTTTCTCTTTAATTTTAAATGTTTCTTTTTTAACTCTACTTGTGATTCTTTTCATTTTGCCATGTCATTTTTTCCTATTTTTAATGTCTTTATACATTATTATTACTTCATTTAATTCTTGGAATTTAAAAAGATAAGAACCGCCCAAAAAAATGGTAGCACCTACAATTATTCCAACAACTAATTGAATAAATATATTGGAAATGAAATGGATTGATAAGAGTACTACGCCAAACATGAAGAGAGAAAGAAGAAGAGTGGGGGTAATATCGCGCATTTGTATGAAGAAGCCAACATTGATTAATTTTCCCGTATAGTAGGTATTAATAATTAAGGCTATTAATGTGGAAAGAATTAATAAGTAGCACATGGCAACAATGCCCAAAGGTATAGAAATGCAGAGAATGGTTACACTTATGGTTTTCTTGATGATTTCCAGTCTTAAAAATAAATCAGAACGCCCTTTTATTTGCAAAAGGTTTAAGTTAAGGACAGTCACGGGATTCCACATTAAAGAGAAACAAAGTATTTGCAATAGATAAGCGCTAAATATCCATTTTTCTCCAATCACGACCAGTGTTAAAGGGTATGCAACAGCAGACATTCCAATCATTATCGGGAATATGATGAAACAAGATGTTCTAATCATACGTCTATAAATACTTTCCAGCCGTTTATCATCATCCTGAATTTTAGCTAATACAGGGAATGTCACACTATGTAGAATGCCTGTGATATTTTTTGAGCCAAGATCGCCCCAATGGTGAGCACGACTATAGTTTCCTAATGTTGTTGGTGAGAAAAATTTACCAATGACAATAGGATATAATTGACCAAATAATGAACGAATAAGATTTGTAATCAATATTTTTGAACCATAATCGAAAAGTTCTTTAAATGATCTCCTGGAGAAATGCATATTAGGATACCAATCTGTCGTTGTCCATAACATAATAGTATTAAGAATACTTGACGTAAGAGATTGAATGACCAAAGCCCAAACTCCAAATCCCCAAAAAGCAAACAAGAGACCTATTAAGCCAGAAATAATATTCCTCGAGATAGAAATTCTCGTTTTTTTCTTAAAATCAATATTTTTAGTTAGAATTGTGCTTTGGACGGTACAAAAAGCGTAAATAATCAATTGCAATCCTTGTACACGGAGAATTGGGCATAATATGGGTTCGTTATAGAAATCACCAACGTATGGGGCAATGATAAAGATAATGAAAAAACAGAGAACACTGATAAAAAGATTGAAAATGAATACAGTAGAATAATCATCGTTGGTACATTTTTTTTTTCTTATAAGAGCATTTGCAAAACCACTATCAACAAATGTAATTGAGATAGCCATAAAGACAACGGTCAATCCGACGATTCCATATTCTTTAGGGCTTAATAACCGGGCCATAAATAGCATTAAAAGAAATTGAACGCCATGATTCGTTAAATTCTGGATTGTACTCCATGCTAACCCCTTAACTGTTTTTTGCTTTAATTCACTTGCCATAAATAGTTTTGTTATCCATTGAACACAGTTCCTCTCATCTGAATTACATGTGAAGCTTCACACTTAAGTTGTTTGAAAAATGATGATTTGTATGTTATCCACGCCAATCTTAATTATATACAGCTATGCCTGATAATCAGACGGCCATATTTGGCTCTTCCTCATAATTGTCGTCTAATCTGTATCAATCGTCAACAAGTGGTTTGATGATTATTGATACAGATACCTTGTTTATACCACTCGTATAGACGATGGATGCCTTCGTCAATCTCGATTTTGTGGTGCCATCCTAACTGGTGGAGTTTGGTAACATCGGTGAGTTTCTTTAGGGTTCCATCGGGTTTCGAGGCATCCCAGCGGAGTTCGCCCTGGAAGCCGATTTCCTTCATGATGAGTTCGGCTACCTGGTGGATACTGATTTCCTTGCCGGTGCCGACGTTGATGTGGCAGTTGCGGATTTCGGTAATGCCATCGGCATTCTTGATGCTATTGTCGTAGGTGTCCTTGAAATCCACGTTGAGCAGCACATGGACGGAGGCATCGGCCATCTCTTCGCTCCAAAGGAACTCGCGCATCGGGCGGCCTGTTCCCCAAAGGGTGACGGCATCGGGCTGGATTCCATAATGGGCTAAGACACGGAGAATATCTTCTTTACGGCTGTTGCCATCCACGCGTTCGGTTTTTCCGTTTGAAGCCATGGAAACCGGACGCAGGGAGATGTCCTTGCGAACAGCATCCCAATCGTTTTCGTTCAGGCATTTGGCCAGATGAATTTTGCGGATCATGGCTGGTAACACATGGGAGTTCTCCAAATGGAAATTGTCGTTGGGGCCATAGAGGTTGGTGGGCATCACGGCAATGTAGTTGGTGCCGTACTGCAGGTT
>AUXO010096551.1_pt1 | contig 14868 bp, 9 predicted proteins | sample 768731 | NCBI WGS metagenome assembly AUXO01 (sample SAMN02715735, study PRJNA202380) | gut metagenome | biome: sheep rumen | host: Ovis aries | place: New Zealand: Palmerston North | reverse complement strand
TCACAACCGATTGGATTGGGACGATCAAAGACAACAAAGGTTTTACCAAATTCAGCACAACTCATCATTGCATAAGCCATAGTATAAATAAAAGTATAATAACGAGATCCATTATCTTGGATATCAATTGACATAATATCTAGTAAATCCATAATTTCTTTACCAGGTCTTTTCATCTTACCATATAAGCTATAAACTTTAATACCTGTTTCTTCATCAACATAAGTGTCTAACGCAAGACCAGCTTGAATAGAAGCTCTAACTCCATGTTCTGGTGAAAATAAGCCTACTAAATTAGTCTTTGTTCTTAAAATATCAATTGATGAATTAAAATTTGAATCAATACCAGTTGGATTAGTAATTAAGCCAACTCTTTTATTTTTAAATAATTCTTGATATTCGTCAATTCTTTCAATACCTAATACAACTTTATTCTTCATCGTCATCCTCCTCGACCATATGCATTATTTTTTCTAAATTGATTTGACTAAATTTATAATAAACAGCAGATGTTAATTTTACTCCTAAAAAGATAGGAAGTGTTAAACCAATTAACATCCAAATAGCTAAAATTCTTGCGTCTACAAAGAGAGCAAAAACAAATCCACCGATCATTACTATATTACAAATAAATAGAATTAATGTGGATAAGAAATAACGGAATGTTACATAAAAGCCTGTTCTTAAGATTTCCATTATCGTTAAAGATTTAAAAGTAGTAATTAAAAGCGGTAAATGTGAACTTAAGAAAGTCAATATGATAAAACCAACAAAACTAACTAAAAAGCCAATATTTAAAAATTCTTGTAATACATTATCGGTTTCACCATCTTTTACTTTCGATACACCATAAAAATATATTGCGAAAGATATTACCGCATAAAGAATTATTACAATTAAACCAATCAAAAAACTTTTCTTAAAATATGTTTTAAAATTAGTAAAATATTGCACAAAAAGATTATTTTGGGTTGGACCTTCTTTTAAAGTTTGGGTCGCCGCAATAACCGCTGGATAAATTAAAACAACGGTAACTGATAAAATGATAGTCATAACGTTAACAACGATTAAACGATAAATTAAATCGAAAAAACGATAGGCTTTAGAATTCATTTTTGTTTCATAATCCATTTTTGACATAAGCTTTCAACACTCCATAAAAAAATAAAAAGCCTTTCAAAATATTATAGCATATTTTTAAGTTTTTTACTTATCTTTTAATCATTAAATATTAAAAACAAAAAAAGATGAATATACTTTCGTATATTCACCTTTATTTTTACTAATTAATCTTTCAAAAATTATCTTAGTAACCTAATTCTTCTAGAGCAGCTTGATAAATAGCTTGAACTGATTTAAGAACTACTTGAGGAGTATCATCACTAGTCATCATTGAAGTACATAATGGCCAGAATGCATTAGGACCGAAGTGTGAACCGTTACCAACAGTCATTGATAATGTTTCCATAACTTCATAGTAAGATAATTGATCAGATTGACAGCTCATTACTACGTCAACGAAGATTTCAGCATCTAGTTTCTTTTCAAGATAGATTCTATAGCCTTCATCAGCAGTTAATTGAGTAGGAATGTTAGGGTTCTTTCCAAGACCACCAATTAAATCATGAAGAATTGAGAATAGAATTAATGAGTTAATACCATTAGCACCATTTGCGTAATTCATGATTGAATAGCATCCTGTTCCAGTGAATGGAATAGTGAAGCTTGATTCAGATAAATCTAGACCATAAATTGGATCACCAGAATCTGTTTTTAATACTTGACCAGTCTTAGTAACAAGAGGTTCTTCAACCTTAACTTTATTATTTTGAGTGTCATAGTATGTATATGGTTCAGTAATTGGAGTCATTGTATTTCCAGTATCAGCTGTTGGATATGGTACCATACCAATTGGCCAATCGATTTGGTTAGGGTCAAAACGTGTAGATTCTTTTAAGAACCATAATGAACCAGTGTGGAATACGTTCTTACCAGCAACGAAGTTAGTAGCAACGTCTTGTACACCGTGTTTCTTATCCCATTGACCACCTTGATAGTAAGCCTTCATCTTTTCGAATACTTTAGCTACGTTTGAACTAGCAATTAAAGTACGACCAGTAGAAGTATTATTCATCTTACCACCTTGTGATGCAACAGCACCAATAGCAAATTCTGCATAACCACAGTCAATAGCGAAACCATTAGAACCTAAACTTGTTTGAGCAGCATTAACTAATTCATCAAATTTAGACCAAGTCCATTCACCTTTGAACCATAATTCTGCTGGATCTTCAAGGTTTAGATCAGAGATTAATTTAGAGTTATAGTATAAGAAATAGTCAGGACGAGCTGAATCCGTACTATAACCATAAACTTTCTTTTGAACAGCACATGATTCATTTACTGTACTATTTTGAACGTAATATTCGCCACCAAATTGTACTTGGTTAAATAAACCACTATCTGTACCATAATCATATAATTCTGCAAGTGTTCCTGCTTTAACTAGAGTAGGAATCCATTGAGAAGTAATATTTACATAGTAAACACCATTCTTTTGGAATGAACCATCAGTGAAACGGTCTTTAATGAATTGTACACGGTCAGGTCCCCAAGGAGCATCATTATCCCAGTTAGAATATACGATATCAATATTATAAGCAGCTTCAACTAAATCAATTTGTTTTTTCTTGATTTCTTTGTCATCTGCTGTATAACCACTATCATATGGGTCAAATTCAGCTTTTGGAAGAACTTTTAATACTACTTCCATACCATTACCATCGAAGTTTAAAGTATTGAAGTCCCATTTAGGAGTATAACCTGTTGCAGAATTATCATCCCATTTAGCATAGAATGTCTTGTTACCAGTAGTTCCTGTCTTAATAGCTAAAACTGGATTACCAGAAAAATCAGCATTTTCAAACCATCCGCTAAAACGGAATCCATCTCTACTTACATCTGGAAGTTGAACAGGGTTTTTACCAGTATATTTATCTGTATGTTCTCCTGCAAATGTACCACCATTTAATACATAAGTAATAGTGTATTCTGTATCAGTATGTGTATCTGGATCTGGGTCAGTATGTGTATCTGGATCTGGATCAGTTTGTTTACCTGGATCTGGATCAGGTGTTGGAGTTTGATGTTTACCACAAGAATATCCAAAGAAAGCAAAAGCAACAACCAAAGCTAATACAAGAGTTTTTAAGATTGATTTTCTCATCTTTTTTCCTTTCATTTTTTATTTTTAAATTTTTTTGCTTGAATAGAAATATGATTTCCATACTTCAAAGCCCATATGTCGATAGAACTCAAGCAACCCAGTCCAATCAACAATTATTTGCTCCGCTCCTTCATCGATTAAATGATTAACAGCGCTAGAGACAATATCATAACCAAGATGTTTCTTTCGATAATTAGGATCAATACCTAAAGGACCAATCCCACCTAAGTTAGAAAATCTTGCTCGCCATGTTAAGCTAAAACTCATATGGCTAGTTTCCGTTTTTGGTCCACAGACTTTCGCAAACCCAATAACTTCTTGATTCTTATTTAATACTAGCATATACTCTTTCCCAGTACCACCAGCATTAAAATATTCTAAAGCTTCTTGCGTCCAACGTCCAGGCCAAACACGACTAATGAAATTGATAATTTTTTCTTTATCTGTTATGTTACCAATACGAAAAGTAAAATCATCATTCTCAATTTTTAATTTTCTATAATTTTTTGTTTCTCTAATTAAATCATATGTTTGACGATTAAAAACAAAACCACGTTTTTCAAACCACGAAACAAAGTTAGCGAAATCACAAGGTAATCCAGGAAAATAATTATGACAATCACGACCTAAATTACAAACTGTTTTGCCTAATTTTTTAAATACTTCTTCCGCTTTTAATAATAGTAAACTACCAATACCTTGTTTTCGATAATCTGGTCGAACATAGATTAAGCTGATCCATGCCGAATCAGTATAACTTTCAATCGTATATTTATCTTGATAAATTTTACCAATGATAAAACCAACAATTTCATCCTTATCGGTTGCGTAAAAGCAACTATCCAAATAAGCATTTTCTAAATTACGATTAAAAAGTTCTGGGGAAATTGGATAAATTTTTTCATATTCTCGATTCCATAATTGATATAACTGCTTTATATCCTTTAAAGAATTGAAATTTGCGATATTCATAAATATCCTTGAATAAAGGGGAAAAGTTGCCTCCTCCCCCTTAATTTAATAATTTAGTTTTAGTGTCTCTTTCTTAAGAATACACCTAATAAACTTACAGCAGCTAATAATTCAACTACTAATGCACTCTTAGAACCACATTTCTTAGCAGTGTTGCCAGAAATTGTATCTGTAGTTGTCTTAAGGTTAGCAATATCAGCTTTAACACCAGCGATATCTTGTTTTAAGCCAGCTACATCACTCTTAACTGCAGCAACATCAGTCTTAACACCTTCAACTGAATCAGCTAATAATGTTAATTGACTAGCTAAATCTTCAACTGAATCTTGAAGGTTAGCAACATCAGAACCACCAGAAGCTTCAAGAACAGTTACGTTATAAGATACTGTAGTAACGTTAGATGATTTATCAGCAACTTCAACTGTAACTCTGTAGTTACCAGGTCTATCAGTTCTAACAACTGTCTTAGAAGCATCATTCCACCAACCTGAGAAGTTGTTGTCCATTAAGTTACCATCAACTGCATCATATGCGAATGTAATACCTAATGTAGGAACGAAGTATGAACCGTATGCAAGAGTTAAGTCACGAGTTCTTACTCTTGGAGCAGTTAAATCTTCAATAGATACTACAAATGAAGTAGTAGCAAATTTAGCACCAGAAGCACTGTATACTGTAGCTTTAACTAAATGTTCGCCTTCAGTAGGAGCATCGAAATTTAATGTTTCAGATTCATAGTGAACTTTGTAAGAAATATTGTCACCAAGGATAGATACACCATTGTATGCAGCATTGTAAGCTGTACAGAATGAATATTTATCAACTGCAGGAACAACTACTTTTTCACCTTCAATAACTGGAGTATAGATTAAATTACCTTTGTTAACTTTTAGGATTGGAGTATATTCATCAACAACTACAAATCTAACAGCAATTTCTGAAGAGTTTTGAGTATCTTTATTTGTAGCTTGGTAAACAACTTCATAGTTAGTATCAACTGGAGCAACTGAAGTATCGATTGCGAAATCATTCCATTTTTCAATGTTAGTTCTAGCATCTAACCATTCAGAAGCAGCACCATTTGTCCAGTCAGCTTTATTTGCTGGCCATCCAGACATTTGACCATTAGTTTGATTTAAGAAATGATATAGAGTATAAGTGAAATCACCAGGACCTGTAGTAGTACCAGCTTCAGCATTAATACCTAGAGCAGGTGCTTTAACACCGATGTATTCAATTAACCATTTCCATTTAGCTTTAAATGCAGCATCCTTATAAATTTCACCAGGAGCTGATAAGTATAAGAATTGACCATTTAATTGACTATACCAAACACTACCAGTTGTAGTATCAGGTTCAGCAGCAGTAGGAGTAGGAACTTCTACATAAGCATCACCTTTTAATTCTTTTAATTTAGCATTAACATCAGCCATGAAGTCTTCAACCATACCTTCAAATGAAGTATAACCAGTAGAAGGTTGAACTACAGGAACACCATTTACAATGATAGTTAAATCAAGAACTGAAGTATCAGCTTTATAAGAAGTTAAATCACCATCAACAGCCCAGTATTTAGCCATACCAGAATAAACAATACTGTTACCTGGATGGAATGTTTCACCTTGAAGAACTTCAATAGTATTTTGACCAGCCATTGTTTGATATGAAACACCGTTAACAACTTTATCAGTAGTAACTAATGGACTAGCTGAGAAGTTTACTGTTTCTTGGTAAGCCATACCTTTGCCATTTTCATCTACAGTTCTACCATAATAATAACCAGCTCTAAACATATCTGAGAAGCAGTTATAAAGAGCAGTTTTACCTTTATCTAGATAACCAAAGTCATAAGTATAACCATGAGCAGGAACTGTGATTAATTTAGCACAAGTTCTTTCAGCAGGAGCATCTTTACCAGCAGCTGTATAAACTGCGATTTGTTCTTGAGTTAATGCAATAGAAGAATTTTCAGAAGGTAAGAAGCAAATTAGAATATAACCATTACTTGATTCTTCAGGAATAGCAAAGTCCCATTTTTCTGCATCCCAGTCTTCAGTTAAATAACAATCATTAACATCATCAGCACTGAAATCATCTTCAGAAACCCATTGCCATAAGAAACGAGTGTATAAGAAATTATCAGCTTCAGTATCTTGGAATACTGGATCGCCATTTTCATCTACAACTGGTTCTTTAGTTTCAGGATCTAATACTTGTTCTTTTACTTTATCACAAACGATACCTTCTTCATATCTTGATACAACACCATCAACATAGCAATATTCTGGAGCAAATACTTCATCAATAGCACCGTCAGAACCAGGAGCTTGGTAACCAACACCACCCATGATACCTCTAACCATACGGCCATTTGCATCAAATACGAATAAACGGTTATAGTGACCAGAACCTTCATCACCCCATTCAAAAGAACCTTTTGGATCGTAAGTTACGTCTTCATCAGAAAGGTTAGTTCTCATATGTGATAATGATGGATCCATAGCGTTACCGCCAGTGGTGAATTTACCAGCACCCATTCTCTTAATTACGGCATTACCACTATCATCTTTATCGTAGAATAGGATGTTATTACCAGCACCAGGTTCGCTAGCATTAACAGCACCAGAGAAGTAAACTGCATATTCTTTACCAGTGTATTTACCACTAGCATCCATTTGTTTAACTCTTAATCTAGTTTCATTCCATGGATACATACGAGATGCACCAGCCCATTCGCCATCGGCTTTAGTAGCATTATCATAGTAATTAGGGAAAGTTGTATAAATACTATTCATAATGTACATAGGAATGACATTTTCATCTATAGTTGGGTCTTCAGTAAATTTATTATCTGCTTTAACAGGTTCTTTTACTGCTAAGCCAACTAATGCAATCATAAGTGCAAATACACTTAAAATAGCCAAAACTTTTTTCATAAACTAATTTTCCTCCTATTAATATTTTTGAAAGCGTTTTGCAATTATATTATAGCATAGAAAGAAAAGGTTTGCAATAAAAAAATACTTTTTTTTAATAAAGAAAAAACTACTTTCTAACATTAAAAAAACAAAAATGCAAAAAGAGAGCTCTTTTTGCATTTATAGTCTAGCAAATATTTCCTATTTTATTTACCTGTATAAGCTGCTTCATCAATAATAACAGTGCAATTTGGATGGTTATGTAAAACTGATGCAGGGAAATCAGTAGTGATTTCTTCACTTAATAATTTTGTAACCGCATCATGTTTATTAGCACCGGAAATTAACATTAAAATTGATTTTGCATTCATAATATTTTTGATACCCATTGTCATCGCATGAGTAGGGACTTCATCAAGAGAATTAAAGAAACGTTTATTATCTTGACGAGTTTTATCAGTTAATTTAACAACGAATGTTTCACGATCAAATGGAGTACCTGGTTCATTGAAACCGATATGTCCATTACCACCAATACCTAATAATTGTAAATCAATAGTAACTTTATTTAACATATCTGTATATTTTTGAGCTTCTTTATCTAAATCACTACCAGGTGCCGCATAAGGAACATGAGTGTTTTCTTCTTTAATATCAACATGATTAAATAAATTGTCATGCATAAAGTAATAATAACTTTGAGGATGAGTACGATCAATTCCACAATATTCATCTAAGTTATAAGTTTTTACATCTTTAAAGGAAATCTTACCTTCTTTATTCATCTTAACTAAATTTTGATAAGTGCCAATGGGACTAGATCCAGTAGCTAAGCCTAATGTGCAACTAGGATTTTCCTTAACTAATTTGCCGATAATATCTGCAGCTTCTTTACTCATTTCTTCATAATTTTTTACTAAAAGTACTTTCATCATAAACCTCTTTCTTTATTATATATAATATTTTATTTTTTATTAAGTTTAACAGGACAAATACCTTGAGCTTTCAACTTTCCTTCTAATACTTTACTTAAGGATTGATAAGCTAAATGACTTGCCTCGTAAGCTGTCAAATAAGTTGTTGCTTTTAAAACATTATAATCATATGGTGTTCTTAACGCAACGACAATTAATTTATTTAAAGGTAGGCTATTAATCAATTCCGCTTGTTTATTATTAAAACAAGCATTATAACTACAATAAACTATCTTATCATATTTATCAATTAATTTCTTTAATTCACTCGCTTCATCATCTGTTGGATCAATTTCAAGATAAATTTTATCTACTTTAAAACTTAAGTATTCCGCAATACTTTTTAAGCTCTTATCATCATTTTCCACAAGTGTTACAACCTTCATTTTAGGAACTACCATTAAGATTTTTTCTTCTTTTCTAAGTGGTAATAATTTATTATCATCACAAATTAAGGTAACACTTCGATCCATAGCTTCTCTTGAATAAGCAATACGATCAGCATTATTTAATTCTTTTTCAATATCAGCATATTCTTGATTTAAGATATCTAAATTAGAAACGGCAAATCTTTCTTTACATTTAAGAATTCTTTCTACGCTTCTATCAATCATATCTAAATCAATTTTACCTTCTTTTGCAAGTCTAATAGCCGTTTCATAAAATTCTTTCTGCATCTTTATATCTCTTGCGCCACAGAGTAGCATAATATCACAGCCAGAATTAAATGTATTAAAGACAATTTCTTCAATCGAATAACGGCCCCAAACAGCTTTCATTGTTAATGAATCAGTAACTACTAAACCATCAAAACCTAATTTTTCTCTTAAGAATTTTTGAATAACCTTCTTCGATAAAGTAGTTGGATATTCATTATCAATATTTTCATATAAAATATGACTAGCCATAATACCAGGAAGTTTATTTTTAATCGCATAAAAATAAGGTACTAATTCCATCTTATTAAGACGTTCTTCATCAAAATTAACAACAGGAAGACCTAAATGCGAATCAACTGCGGTATCACCATGACCAGGGAAATGTTTTAAAGAAGTCATTAATCCCGCATCATTATAACCTTGATTTGCTTTAGCCATATATTCTGTAACAATGTTTGGATCTTCTGAATAACTACGGACATTAATAACTGGATTTAAAGGATTATTATTAATATCACTTACTGGTGCAAAATTAAAATTAAAACCTATTTTTTTAAGTTCATAACCCATATTATATGCTAAATGATAAGCTACATCACTATTTGAACCAGCCCTAATTGGCATAGCTCCTGGTGATTGGGTTATTCCTTCCGTAACACGCGCTACCATCCCGCCTTCTTGATCTAAGCTAATAAAAGGAACGATTTTTGCGTGTTTGTAAATTTCTTTATTAAGTTCGAAGATTTGTTTGGGAGATTGACAATTATCTTTAAAATAGATAATAAGACCGGCTTTTACTTCTTCGATTTGGAATTTTAATTCATCATTATAAGTTGTTCCATAAAAAGCTAGACCGATCATCTGTCCAATCTTTTCTTCTAAACTTAATTCTTTTATATCAATCAAATTAAACCTCTTTCTTTTTTATTACAACAAATAATAAAGATGTTAATGTAATAAAACTAATTAATAGTTCACTACTCTTTTTGCCGCATTTCTTTTTTGTATTTTCACTAGGTGTTTCATCACTTGGTTTAGGGTCTATTGGAGTTGGATCAATTGGATCTGGTTTGCTTGGTTCTGGATTTTCTTCTTGAACACTATATTTTATTTCTTCACTTTCAATTGTAAATTGAGAATCTTCATATTCACATTCAAGAACGATTTTAATAACTAATTGTTTTTCTTCACCAACATTAACTTTAATAGTACCTCTTTTTAAAGATAATTCTGAATGTACATTACCATTAACATAAACGATGGCTTTTTTAACAATTCTACTTGCGTCAGTGTATTTATAACTGATTGTTAAAACTCCATCAGTTTCACTTTTTAAAACAAATTCATCCATAACTGGTTTGTTATAGCCAACAGTTTGAATTGTAACTTTCTTTTGTTCTTCTTCTCTTGGGCCTAAATTTGGATCATCATATGTATATTTAAAGAAGACATCATAATCAGTTCCTTCAATTAAATTATCACAAATAATTGATTCCTTATCACCCATATTATAATTATTATCGCCAACTGTAACAACAATATTCTTAAAATATTGTGCTTCTGGAAGTTCCATATTACGCGTTACTTTAATTGAATTACGATTGATTTCGCTAACTTTTAAACCTGGTAATACTGGTGTATAATCAAATTCGCAAGTTGTTTTAAACATTTTATTAACTCTTGTTGTACCACTATAATTATCAATATCTTCATAATTAACAGTTATTTCAATTGGTTCATACAAATTTAAATTACTAAATGTTACACCGCTTGCGGCTAAATCTTTAGTAACACCATTTACAGTAAATTTAATATTAGAGATATTGTTATAGCTTTCTGGATTATTAATTTCAACATTAAGTACTAATTCTTTATTTATTGCTTCAGCTTTAACACTAAAACCAGGATCTCTTTTGATAACTAAGATATGATTACCATCAGCTCTTTCACCACCATCACTTGGGGTATTAATAACATCAAAAGTACCGAAATCATTTCTAGTAACTAAAGTTGTAGATCCACCACCATCCATATTATAGCCATTAACACAGCCTAATAGTCTTAGCATTTCTCCACATTCCCAAAGTGAAGCTCCAATTTGATAATCACTAGCTTTACCACGACCATCAATTGCCATTAAAATCATTGAACCATCAGCACGGAAACCTACTAAAGTTCTAGGATGAGTGATATAACAGAAATCATCAGTTGATTCTCTTTCTTGAGGAACACCATCTTTTAAGACTTGATGAACACAACCAATCGCATTTACTACATCTTTCCATTCATCTAAATAGATATATTCACATTTTAGATGATTTCCTACTTTAAAACTAGCTAAACTATTATCTTTACTAGCTAAATAAAAATAACCGGTTTCTGGTTTAGTATTACCTAAATCATTTTTAATATTTTCAACGGTTCCTTTTACAAAGACACTACCACCAGAAGCTAGACGATTGATTTCATATTTACAAACATAAACTGTATAACCAGTTAAATCAAAACTGTTTTTCGCATCTTTAGTAATTAAATTAATACCAGTTTCACTTAAAGCGCTATTGCATTTAACAATAGGAGTATCGGATACTACTTTATTGTTCTCATCTAATAAACGAACATACATATTAGTGGAAATACTTGGTTTACCAATAATAACACTACCATCATTCTTAAAGCCAATAACATCTCTGTAACTAGCGCTAGATACTTCCGGACGGAACATATCACCTAAAGTCATATAATTGTTCGTTGGTTGGAAAGTAGGAGGATTACCACTATTATCAAAGAAATCACCGTTTACTCCTGCTACAACTAACCAGCCTGGATGATTCTTTTCAAAATCAGCAGCCGCTTGACGAGTTGTTAATTGTTTCCAATTATCGGCATTTAATCCACTATAAGTAACTATTTTATAATCACTATCTGTTTTAAAATCAACCCATTGAATAGTATGAGCATTATAGAAATATTTATTACTATTTTTATCGGTTGTTCCATTATTTATGGTTTCCACATGTTGTTTACTAACTGTCAAGGCCCCTTGAACATTTTTAGTAATAGCTTCATCAATGTTTCTTGATGATTCTCCATTAAAATTAGCAGCTTTAAGATTAAAACTACTAAAACAAATTAGTCCTAAGATAAGAACTAATAAACATAAAATTTTTTTCATTTCTAGTTTCCTCCTTTTCGACTATTTTCATCCTTTAAGGTTCTAATATAGACAATATAATATTTTTTATAAGTTAATTTAACAATTAAATATAAAGGAAAACTTACTCCTCCAATAATTAAAAAGATCATACTTTGATCAAAGACGATTAATAAATATAGCCAAACAGCTATTATTACTGCAAGCACTAGTGAAATAATCAAATCTTTAAAAGCCATTAAAAAGGCAAGTTTAATATCTTGGAATACATTTAAACCTTCACAATAGCCCATAATTAAAGGTAAATGAATAATAATCGCAATCATCATAACACTAAAACCAATGGACATTACAAAACCAATATTATTGATGATACTTTCATTGATATTAAGATAAAAGAAAGTAATACTATTATACATTAAGACGACAAATACACCAATAATTATTGTTTCTATGAGAGCTTTTAAATATAATTTTCCAAAGCTTTTAAAGAAATCCTTAAATAAACTATCTGTTACTTTTAATTCATATAATCTTATCGTATTGATACCAGCACAAACAGCGGGATAAAAATAAAGGATAATAGGAACTAAAGGTAAATAATTTAAAATAACATTATCGTTATCTTTAAGGACTAGTGAAAAGATATATAAAAGAGAAAAAGAAGGAACAACAATCAATAAATTAATCAAAACAAGTCGAAATACATAATCAAAGAATCTGAAAATTTTACTGTTTGAAAAATTTGATTTCATTCCTTCTTTTCCTTTCTTTTTATTATCCTACGATACCACTACGTTCAACACCTTCAATGAAGCTTCGTTGTACGAATAAGTAACCAATTAATAATGGTAACATCATTAAGAAGGCAGCTGTATTCGTAATAGCTGATTCAAAGTAAGGGTTTTGACCTACTTCTTCACCAACTAAGTGAAGTAAGTGTCTATTTTGTGGTTGTAAGAGGACGGTACGAACCCATTCCGAAACGTTCAATAAACGCATTGTCATAAGTGGGAAGGAGTCACCAGAAATACCATAGGCTTTAACGTAATAAGAGTCATTCCATTGCCATACAAAGGCGAATAGCGCAACCGTTGTTACCGTACCACGAGCATTTGGTAACATTACCGACCAATAAGTTTTAACAACACCGGCACCATCGATTTGGGCACTTTCTTCAAGTTCAACCGGTAATCCTCTAAAGGTTTGTCTAAACAAGAAGACGAAGAGGGCCGCTCTTATACCTTGACCGAACAGAGCCATGATATAAAGGACAATATCTTTACCTTCACCACGTAAACTGATTGTCTCACCAGTAAATAATTTAATAATACCTAAGACATCAAAATGTGTGAAGTAAAGGGCTCTTGCTAAAGCGATAGTTTGTGGTGGAATAAGTAGAGTTAACATAATAATCCAGAAGATAAGGTTACTACCTTTAAAGCGTAATCTTGCGAAAGCATAACCCGCAATTGATGTTGAGAATACTTGAAGAACAGCTGTGATTAAAGATATTTTAATATTGTTCTTTAAAGAATCCCAGAAATCAATTACCGAACCGGCAATTCGAATATTAACAGTTGATAAATGTTCAGGAATCCAAACTACTAATGGATTATTTAAGTCAGCTGGATCTTTTATCGCAACGATAACTTCTCTAAAGATTGGATATACGATGATAAAAGATAAACCAAATAATAAGAAGCCACGAAGAATAGAGACAAGAACACTAGAAACCTTGGCCATTCTTACCGCTTTTTGGACAGGGTTATTTAAATTAGCTTTCCAGTCTTCAAATCTTAATTTAAGTTCTTCTTTTCTTGCTTGTTTCTTTTGTTCTTTTTCAGTTAATTGCTCATTATTTTCGTTCATCATAATAGAACACCACCTTTGAAAGAATAAATAAGATAACAACCAAGATTAACGCAACAACTCCTAGATATGTCCAGGACATCGCCGCATGAATACCATATTCTGATCTACTTGAATAAATTTCAATAACATTATTAATTTTACTACGTAAATAAGAATCGACAACAGTATAAACAATAACAGTCGGAATCATCGAAGATACCATCGGCAAGGTAATCTTCCAGAATTGTTCGTATTGAGTAGCACCTTCCATCTTCGCTGCTTCATATAAGTGCCGAGGTACAGATTGAATAGCAGTTAAGAAGATTAGAATTTGAATACCAGAATAAGATATTGTATTGTAAATTGAGGTTGTAATACCACTTAGGAAAGTAATCAAGACTTGAGGAACACCTAAACCAAGTAAGAATTTCGACATATCGAATAGATTAGTTAAGGCGTTTTGACCTCCACTTTCCATGGCAGTACTGATATTAGATGCCGCTTTAATAGCTGCTGTAACAGCTTCTGAGTTAAAGATAACTGGTAAGAAGAAGATAGCTCTAACTAAAGCACGACCTTTAAATTTACCATTTAGCATTACCGCAATAAGTAAACTAAAGATTGTAATAACGGCACAGTCACTTAAGATATTAACAACTGTATTCCATAATTCAACAGGATAATTAGCATCTACACGGAAAGCATAGATATAATTATAGAAGATATTTGTTCCCGCAATCGGATTAGTAAAGATTTGACTATTACGATCCGCTGCTGTAAAGAATTTACCAAAATGAATTACAACACCTTCCGAAGTTAATTGAATAGTACTGAAGGAATAAATAAGTGACATAATCATTGGATAAAGGAAGAAAATCAAGAAACCAATAATTACTGGCGTTAAGAAAATCCAGGCAACTACTCGTTTTTGAACATCAAAACGAAGTTTATCAAAAGTTCTTTCTTTTATCCATTTCATTGGCCAGAAAACATAACCAAGGAACCAACCAATTTTCTGCATGATTCCAGCTAGTTTTGAACCACGATATTTCTCTTTAATAGAAATAATTAAATTAGAGAAGGTTTCTGCTAGAAATGATTTAAATTTTTT
>AUXO018252141.1_pt1 | contig 14869 bp, 14 predicted proteins | sample 768731 | NCBI WGS metagenome assembly AUXO01 (sample SAMN02715735, study PRJNA202380) | gut metagenome | biome: sheep rumen | host: Ovis aries | place: New Zealand: Palmerston North | reverse complement strand
AGCCTGAAGAACCTGCGCGAGAACCTGGACAAGACCTTCACGGTGATGCTCAACGCGGAGAGAAGCGGCGACGTGGAGATGGCCTATGAGATGCTGGGCGACATCGCCGCGGACGCGGTAAACCAGGCGGATGTGATCTACGACCCGGCGACGGCCATGGGCTACGACGGGGACGAGGTGCGGAGCTGGCTGACATCGCTGATCCAGGGCATCCATGAGAGCGACTGGGGCACCCTGTCCGAGATTGTGGGCACGAGCAACGCCAACGAGATCCGCAAGTGGATCAAGGACAAGACCGGCGTATGGATGCGGAGCACGGCCAAGCTGGGCGAGAATGCGGAGACCGGCGCGACCGAATGGCAGGGCAGCCGGGATCACCGGGAACGGCGCAACGCCCACGGCGGCATTGACGGCGACTATGAGACCTTTGCCAGGAACTTCCCCGGCATTGTGGATCCGGACGTGAACGACACCGAGGACATGATCGCCCAGGTGCTGGACGCGCTGGACAGGCTGAAGCCCCAGGTGGTGAACCGCTACGAATCCGCGGACTACAACGAGGGACACCCGGAGGGCGTGGAGACTGCCAAGGCCAGGATCACGGCAGATCTGTTCCAGGCCTATCTGGAGGACGACAGCTTCACCAGGGCCATGACCGGCGCGGAGGCGACCAGGCTCTCGAAGGAGAACCGGCGCATCATCCAGGGCATGGACGCGCTGAAGGAGCAGCTGCGTGAGACCGAACAGAAGGTCAACAAGGCGATGGACAAGCTGATCGGCGCAGAGAAGCGGCAGGCCCGCACCGTCGAGATGCTGAAGAACGCCAGGAAGGAGCAGGAGAGGATCGCCCAGAGCTGGCGCGAGAAGGTGGCAGACCAGGCGCACCGCCGGGCGGAGAACGAGGAATACAACAAGCTGAAGAACCACGTGGTGAAGATCAAGAACCGGCTGCAGCGCATGGCCATGGATCCGTCGAACACGAGCCGGGGCTTTATCCCGCGCGAGCTGAACGATGTGGTGGACAGGCTGCTGCGGGCCGTGGACTATGACGGCACTTTCATCCCGGAGGGCGCGACGGCTCCGGCGCTGGACGCTGCGGGCCGGGCCAAGATGGACGCCGACCTGGTGGGGCAGCTGCTGGAGGCCTATCAGACCGCCAGAACGACACCGGAGAACGGCTCCTACATCCTGTTCGACGAGGATCTGCCGGAAGTGATCGCCAGGCTGCGCGACTCTCTGAAGACCAAGGCCGACGGCATGGCGGCACAGCGCGGAATCAAAGGCTCCAAGGACTACCGGCTGACCAAGGCGGAGCGCCTGACGATGCAGGAGATGACCGACCTGGAGCGCATCATGCGGGGCATGGAGGCGATGATTAACAACGCCAACCGCGCGCTGACGGACGCCAAGGGCCGGAGGATCGAGGAGATCGGCGAGGCGGCGCTGGAGCAGGTGGACAGGTACGTGGAGACCCACGGCGAGAAGAAGACCGGCACCAGGATCACCGAGTGGCTGAACGCTGGACTGAAGAACGGCATGATGAAGCCCGTCACCTACTTCGACATGATGCGGGACACCGAGTTCAACCGGCTGTTCTACGAGGGCGACCGGAGCCTGCGCAATGCCGAGGGCACCCAGGTGCGCCTGATGCAGGGCGCGGAGGAGAAGCTGAACGAGCTGCTGGACAAGTACCACATGCGGGAGAGCTTCAACCGGAGCGGGGCAGAGACCCAGAAGAAGCGGCGCGAGAAGGCCGTTGAGATCACCCTGAAGACCGGCGAGAAGCTGCGGATCACCGATCAGGAGGCCATGAGCATCTACGCGACCTACAAGCGCGAGAAGGACGGCGTGACCAACCACCTGCTGACCGGCGGCATCATGCTGGCGGACAGAGACCGGAACACGACGAACAAGCCCATGGTGCTGTTCCTGGAGGACATCAACGCCATCATCGACACGCTGACCGACGAGCAGAAGGCCTTCGTGGACGAGGCGGTGGGCTACCTTTCGACCGAGGTGGCCGAGTGGGGCAACGAGATCACCCGGCAGCTCTACGGCGTGGACAAGTTCACGGAGAAGTATTACTTCCCCTTCGAGGTGGTCAAGAGCACGGTGGAGGCGAAGGTGGCCGAGGCGCAGGATCAGCGCATCAAGGTGGGCAGCCAGACCAAGGCGCTGACCGTGGGCGCGAACAACGCCCTGAACATCCGCGGCTTCACCGAAGTGTGGTGCCAGCATGTGGAGAAGATGGCCGACTACAACGCCTTTGTGCTGCCGATCGAGGACATGACGCGGCTGCTGAACTATCAGCACATCATCCGCAACGATGACGGCGACATCATCGGGCGCGGGCGGAACATCAAGACCGAGATGGAGGCGGCCTACGGCAAGGAGAGCGTGCAGTACCTGGTGCGGTTCCTCTCCACACTGAACGGCAACGCGGCCCACGAGCACGGAAACAGCTGGCTGAACAGCTTCACCAGCAAGGCCAAGGCCGCGGCTGTGGGCGGCAACCTCTCCGTGGTGCTGCAGCAGGCAGGCGCAGGCGTGCGCGCCATGGCGGAGATCAATCCCGGCCATGTGCTCAAGGGCATCAGCAAGGTGAATCCCCTCCGGGTCAACCAGACCTGGGCGGAGCTACAGAAGTACGCCTGGATTGCGGTGGAGAAGGACTGGGGCTATCTGGACACCCAGCAGACCGGCAACCTGGCCAGCCGGAACCGCACGACCCTGATGAGCAGGATCAACGACGCGAGCGGCGCGGCGGCGGGCTACATGGACAAGCTCAACTGGACGCAGATCTGGGAGGCCGTGAAGAGCGAGCAGGCCGCGGCGCACAAGGACATGGATCCGAAGAGCGAGGCGTTCCTGCAGCTGTGCGGCCAGAGGTTCACCGAGGTGATCGACAAGACCCAGGTGATCGACAGCGTGTTCCAGCGCTCCGCGTGGGCGATGGAGAAGGGCAGGATGGCGAACTTCATGGCCTTCATGAACGAGCCGATTGCCCAGTACAACATGCTGCTGCGCGGCGCGATGCGGATGCAGGAGGCCGCCAGAATGCCCAAGGGCGAGGCGAGAACCAAGGCGATGCAGGAGGGCGCGGTGATGCTGACCCGCAACAGCATGGCCATCGTGGTGAGCGTCATGCTGACATCCGCGCTGGCGGCGCTGGTGCGCGCCGCGCGGAGCAAGGACGACAAGAAATACGAGGAATACATCGACGAGGACGGCAACAGGAAGAAGCGCATCGTGGGCCGGAAGACCTACTGGGACAAGGTGGCGGAGCAGTGGTGGCCTGGCGTGCTGGACAGCCTGACGAGCCTGGGCGGCGTGTATGCTGACATCGCGAAGGGGATCTTCACCGGCGAGGAGATCAGCAACGACATGAGCATGACCTGGGTGACCTCCGCGGGCTACCTGGTGCGCAACCTGATAAAGCTGGCCCAGGGCGGCACGGCGGATCCGGAGCGGACGGCCTACTACGGCATGCAGGTGGTGTCCAACCTGACCGGCGTACCGCTGAGCAACGTGTACCGGGATGTATACTCCTTCGCCCGCACAGTGTGGGAGGAGTTCGTCACCGCGGGCACGACCGAGGGGGACGCCTGGGACATCCGGCTGCCGATGGAGCAGCGGCTGGCGGCGGCGCAGAACAGCTACGTGTACAACAAGGCGGCCAAGACCGGCGAGGCCGCAAACAGGAAGGTGAACACCGAGATCTGGACGGCGCTGATGATGACCGAGTACAAGCAGCACGGCGAGAGCTCGACGTTCAACAAGATCGTGGCTGCGGCGCAGAAGGCCGGGGCCTCGGCGGGGACGCTGATGGGCAAGTTCAAGGCGGAGTTCCCGAAGATCAACCCGCTGGTGGACAAGGCGGCGCAGGCACTCAACCGGGAGGACTTCACGACCTACGAGAAAGCCGTGCAGGAGATGGAGACCCGGTACAAGCTGGGCACCAAGACCATCAACGCCATGGTGAACACGGCATTCAACGCGCTGCAGGAGAAGCCCGCGACGAGCACAAGTACCAAGAGTTTTGCCCAGGAGCTGCACGCTGACCAGGGCAACTATGCGACGGTGGGCGAGAACGTGGCCAAGGACGCGCTGGCGAAGGCGCTGGCGAGCGGCACAGAGAAGCAGATCAAGGACGCCGTCGCCCAGGCGAAGAAGCAGGGGAGGACGGACAACGAGATCCAGACCCAGGTGCGGCAGGCCTATCAGAAGGACTTCGTGGACGCCCTGGTCAGCGGCAACAAGGCGAAGGCCCAGGGGATCGTGAAGAAGATCCTCGCCTCCGGCGCGTATGACGAGGCCGGGATCGCGGAGAAGACGCTGGACTGGGTGAAGAGCGAGAACAGCAGCGGCCTGTATGAATCCATCAAGCGCGGAGACAGCAGGCAGGCGGCGAAGGTCTACAGCTGGATGTGCCAGACCTACGGCAGCGCGACGATGATCAAGAGCATCTCGTCCTGGCTGGACACGAACGCGGCGGACTACGAGGACAACGTGCGCGCGTGCCTGAAGGCCATGGGCTACGGGGCGAGCAGCATTGAGAACATCATCAAGAAGAGCTACCAGAAGAAGAACAAGACCCAGAAAACCCAGAAGACGAGCAAGACAAGCAAGACCAAAACGACCAAGGCGTGGGAATAAGACGCCGGGATCCGCCTGCGGAAACGCGGGCGGATTTTTTTATGAAAAGTTCGGAAAATGCCGGATTGGGGTCTCTCATTCGTGCACAGGTTGTTGATAAGGTGTGAACAGAGGGAAACCTCAAACCTGTTGCAAGTACAGAGAGGAGACACGGAATGTTCGATTTCAGACATGTTTTCTGGCGCTGTCTGTCCGCGGGAGACGGTGGGGCCTCCGGCGGAGAAGCGGGCGTAAACGGGCAGGACGCCGCTGCCGAGGGCGTAAACGACGCGCCAACCGGTGAGCCGGAGGACGCGCAGGGCGAGCAGGACGCCTCTGCCGCCGAGAGCCAGAAGGACAGGGCCGCGAGGTTCGCGGAGCTGCTGAAGGGCGAATTCAAGGACGACCTGAACGCCTGGAGCAATGAACGTGTAGAGAAGGCCGTGAAGGGGAGGCTGAAGAACGCCAAGGCCGCCGAGGAAAACCTGGCCAAGCTGCAGCCGGCGCTGAAGGTGCTGGCGCAGAACTACGGCACGGACGATCTGGAGGCGCTGGCGCAGGCCATCACCAACGACGACCACTACTACGAGGAAGAGGCCATGAAGCGCGGCATGGATGTGGAGACGTGGAAAGCGCTCCAACAGAAAGACGCGCAGATACAGGCCTATCGCGAACAGCAGGAGGCCCTGCGGGTGCAGCAGGAGCAGGCACAGCAGGTGATGCAGTGGCGGGCGGAAGAGGCCAAGCTGAAGGAAACCTATCCGGAGTTTGACCTGGACGCCGAGATCGAGGCATCGAACGGGGAACTGTTTGAGATGCTGCGGCGCGGCATCAGCCTGGAGCACGCCTTCCAGGTGCTGCACTTCGACGACGTTGTGGGCGGCAGCCTCATGAGCGCCTACCAGCGCGGGGCAAAGCGCACACAGGACAGCATCCGCGCGAACGGGATGCGGCCCCAGGAGAACGGGGCGGGGACGAACCCGGGCAAGAAGGCCAAGGTGGACGTGAACAGTCTGACCAAGGAGCAGGTCCGGGAGATCGAGCGCCGCGTGGCCAGGGGCGAAACCATCACGCCGGACATGTTCGCAAGCATCAAAGGACGATAAGAAGGAGCTGATAGCATGGCAACCGCGACTCAGGTTACCACCCTCACGGCACTGGCTGACGACATCAAGGAGTATTATTTCAAGCGCCTGCTCGAGAACACCGAGCCGAAGCTGCTCTACGCGAAGTACGCGGACGAGTACCCGCTGCCGGATCACACCGGCACCAGCTTCGAGTGGCGCAAGTTTACGAAGCTGCCCAAGGCCCTGACCCCCCTGACGGAGGGCGTGACGCCTGACGGCAACAACCTCAACATGAGCGTCGTGAAGGGCGCGATCCACCAGTACGGCGACTGGATCCGCCTGAGCGACATCATCAAGCTGGCCGCGCTGGACGACCTGGTGGTGCAGGCGACCAAGCTGCTGGGCAGCCAGGCCGGCCGCACGCTGGACACCATCGTGCGCGAAGTGGTCGTGGGCGGCACGACCGTGCAGTACGCGCCCAAGGGCGACGGCAGCGCTGTGACGAGCCGCGCCAACCTGGACGCCACCTGCCTGATGACCCCCGACCTGCTGATCCAGGCCGCAACGCAGCTGGACGCGATGGACAACGACGGCATCGAGGGCGGCGAGGATTACGTCGCCATCATGCATCCGTTCGTGGCCTACGACCTGATGCGCAACGAGGAATGGAAGGACTGGCAGCGCCAGCAGAACGGCGCCCGCCTGTACGACCGCGAAGTCGGCCGCGTGGGCAAGGTGCACGTGCTGACCACCAGCGAGGCGAAGATCTCCAAGGGCACGGGCTGCCCGACTGGCCTCGCGGTATTCTCCACCATGGTGATTGCCGCGCACGCCTACGGCAAGACCGAGCTGCAGGGCGCCGGCCTGGAGCACATCGTCAAGCCTCTGGGCTATGGCGAGGATCCGCTGAACCAGCGCGCCGCCGTGGGCTGGAAGTCCACGATGGCCGCCACCCGCCTGAACGAGGACGCGATGGTCCGCATCGAGAGCTGCTCCAAGTACAGCGCGACCGCGCAGGCGAACTAACCAATCTGGGAATAACGCGCACACATAGCAATGCTCGGCAGTGAATAAGCGCGCTGTTCAGCCCCGCCGGGGCGGACGTGCTCCCGTGCTCGCGAGACTACAGGATGTGCCAAATGGCCTGTGTATCGTACGGGTTCGGACAAACGGGCGCACGCCGGGAAATGACCCGAAGTGTTCCGGCGGGGCCTTTGCGGGGATCCGGGAGGGATCCCTGCGGCCCTGCAGGGGGCATGGATTTTTTTGAAATAAGACGAATAAAGCACGGGAGGAAAAACCATGGCGACGAAAGCGAAGGCCTACAACCCCGACGAGCTGGTGACGATCCAGCTGTTCAAGGACAACGACCGCTACAAGGAGGATCTGTTCGTCAGCGTGAACGGACAGCGTTTCCTCATCCAGCGCGGCAAGCCGGTGGAGGTGCCCGCGTATGTGGCCGAGGTGATCGAGCGCAGCCAGTCGCAGGACGAGCAGAGCGGCGCGATGATGGAGCGCCTGGCCGAGGAGTACGTCCGCAAGACCGAGGAAAAGACCAAGCCCGAGTAAATCGGAGCGACGCCGGGAGGTGGAGAGCATGACCCTGGATGAGGTGATCGGACGGGTGGAGGAAGACCGGCCCGGCGAGGCGACGAAGGGCGAGATGGTGCGGTGGCTGAGCCAGATCGACACGAGATGGCAGACGGAGGTCATCGACACGCACGAGCAGGGCCCGGACGACAGGCGCAGACCTTACAACCATTTCCTGCACAGGGGCAGGCCAGACATCCTGCCGCCGGTGCGCGTGGATGAGGTGCGCGACGGCCAGTGGAATCACGCGGAGCATCCGCCGCTCCCGCATGAGCCGCGCGAGGAGGAGGAAAAACCGGACAGATACCCGGCGGAGCCTCCCTTCGGCGAGGTGGGCGGAAGGTTCACGGGCTACAGCCGGGACTTCGACGGCGCGCGGGAGCTGCTGATCCCGTCGCCCTGGGACGAGGTATACGTCTATTATCTCTACGCGCAGATGGACCAGCGCCTGGGAGAGATCGAGCGCTACAACAACGACGCGGCGCTGTTTAACGCCGCGTGGAACGACGCGGTGACCTGGTACAACCGGACGCACATGCCGCTGAACGTCAAGGTGCACCATGTGGTCTACGGCGGACCGCCGCACAGGCACGACCCGGAGAACATATTCCGGTGAGCCGGGAGGATGATGGAAATGCTGCCAAGGCTGACGCCCTACAGGCGGACACGTGAGACCGTGACGGACATCCGCGGGCTGAACATGACAGGCGCGTGCGCGAACGGCGAGCTGGCCTGGACGGAGAACATCGACACGGCGGCGGCTCCCGCGGCAAGACGGCGGGCGAAGCGCTACCACGTGACGAAGCTGGAGAAGCCGAACGGCATCGCGGCGACGGACAAGCTGCTGCTGGTGGACGGCGAGACGCTCTACTACGGCGGCAAGGCCGTGGGCACGGTGGAGGACAGCTACAAGCGCATGATCGGCATTGGATCCAGCGTGGCCATCTTCCCGGACAAGGTGCTCTTTGACACGGTGACCGGCACGATGCGCGCCATGGAGCAGCGCAACACGGTCAGCGGCGCGCTGATTACCCTGGCGCAGGCGGACGGCACGCCCTATACGGGGTACACGAAGAGCGCGACCGCGCCGGAGAATCCGCAGAACGGCGACATGTGGCTGGACATCTCCGCAACCCCGCTGGTCATGAAGACCTGGAGCGAGAGCGCACAGATGTGGGTGGAGGAATACACCACGCACGTCTGCGTCGAGGCCGCGGGCATCGGCGCGGGGCTGCGCGCGGAGGACGCGGTGGACGTGACCGGCCTGGGCCTGCTGGACGGCACCTGGGTGCTCAGCTACGCGGAGGCGGACAAGATCGTCTTCACGGGGATCATCGCGGAGGAGACACAGGTCGAGGGCGAGATCGTGACGGCGCGCAAATGCCCGGACATGCCCTTCGTCATCGAGCACAACAACCGGCTGTGGGGCTGCTCCGCGGACGGGCATGAGATCTACGCCTGCACCCTGGGCGACCCGACCAACTGGTACAAGTATGCGGGGATCTCCACGGACTCCTACGCGGTGACCGTCGGCAGCCCGGGCATCTTCACGGGCGCGGCGGTGATAAACTCCAGCGTGTGCTTTTTCAAGAGCGACTGCATCACAAAGATCTACGGCACCATGCCGAGCAACTACCAGATGACGGTGGACAACCTGCGCGGCATCGAGCAGGGGAGCGGGGACAGCATCGTGCGGATCAACGAGCTGCTCTACTACAAGAGCCCCTTCGACGTGTGCCGGTACGACTCTTCCGCGGTCTACGGCGCGTCGAGCGCGTTCGGCACCTGGCATCTGACGCAGGGCGTGGCCGGGGCGCTGGACCGGCGCATGTACCTGAGCGCGAGGGACGACGGGGGCAGCTATCACCTGATGGTCTACGACACGGTGACGGGCTACTGGCTGCGTGAGGACGACAGCCATGCCCTGGGCTTCGCGACGCTGGGCAGCGTGCTCTACATGCTGGACGCCGAGGGCAACGTGTGGGCGCTGCCGTCCGACAGCTACGGCGAGGAGGAGAAGGCGGCGTCCATGGGCGACGGCCCGCTGGCCGCTGTGTCCGGAGGCGAGGAGACGGACGAGGCCGTGCCCTGGCTGATGCGCACGGGCGAGATCCTGACCACGACGCCGGACAACAAGCGCGTCGGGAAGATCCAGCTGCTGCTGGAGATGGACCGCGGCTGCCACACGGTGGTGCGGCTGAAGAAGGACAACGAGGACTGGGCGGAGGTCGCGGACATCCGCTGCGAGGGCAAGCGGCGCTATACGCTGCCGATCTGGCCGAAGCGCTGCGACCGCTTCCAGGTCGAGCTGAGCGGCACGGGCCCCTGCATGCTGCACCACATGAGCTGGTGCGTCGAGGCCGCGAGCGAATACGGACGGGAAGGGAGGAGATAACCGATGTCGGAGAAGAAAAACGACTGGCTGACGAATAACCCTGCAACCAGAACCTTGTCGGCTATCGGGCAGACTGTCGGCGGATGGCTCGGCCTGGGCGGCAACAAGAACACGACAAAGGCGACGGGCACACCCTATGTGTCAGCTGACGGAAACAAGAGCAACACCGTGACCTACACGCCGACAGGACAGATTCAGCACCCCGTGACAAGCACACCGACGACAACGGGAACGACTGGCGGAAACAAACCGGCAGCAACGCAGAGCGCGATCGACAAGTACAAGGCTTTCCTGGCACTGCCGGACAACTACGGCGGGAACCGCTCGTCCGGCGGCGGAGGCGGCGGAAGTGCGGGCACAACAAGCCTGGCCGGCGATAAGCTGGCCATGTACACAGGTGGACGGGCGGGCCTCCCGACCGGAACGACGGCCGCGGCGGCCGCGGCGGCAGCTCCGACGGCGCAGCAGACCGCGCTGGAGCGCATGAACGGCCTGCAGAGGCCGATGCTCAACGACACCTATGCCGGGCGGATAGCCGAAATGGAGGCCAATCCCTACGCGGCGTATGATCCGAAATACATCCCGCAGATGGACGCGCTGATGGACCGCCTGCAGAACAGGCAGTTCCGGTACGCGCAGAGCGAGGACCCGCTCTACCGGCAGTATGCGGCGCGATACCAGGATCAGGCCAGGCGCGGCATGCAGGACACGATGGGCCAGGCGGCGGCGCTGACCGGCGGCTATGGCTCCTCCTACGCGGCGCGGGCCGGCCAGCAGGCCTATGCCGACACCATGAACGGCATGAACGACAAGGCGCTGGAGCTGTACAACGCGGCGAAAGACCGCTACGACACCGAGGGCAACGAGATGCGCTCCAACCTGTCCGCCCTGGGACAGATGGAGGACCGGAACCGCTCCATGTACGACAGCGACCGGGCCGAGTGGCATCAGCGCCTGAACGACCTGCGGGCGGGACAGCAGACGGAATACCAGCGCTATGCCGACCAGCTGGCGCAGTACAACACCGACTACAACAACGCCTGGAACCAGTACGCCTACTGGGAGGATCTCGCGGAGAAGCGGCGCGAGTTTGACGCCGATCTCGCATACAAGCGCGCGGCCCTGGCGGCCAAGAGCGTCTGAGAGGGGTGAGCAGATGGAGAACATCGAGGAGGCGGTCGTCCGGCACTCGGAGCAGATCAAGACCCTTTTCAGCCGCGTGGATCAGCAGCAGAAAATGATGGAGAGCATCAACGACCTGGCAATCTCCGTGAAAGAGCTGGCGCTGCAGCAGGGGCAGATGCAAAAGGACGTCGCCGGGCTGCAGGGCGACGTCGAGGCAATCAAACAGAAGCCGGCCAAAAAATGGGAGGACGTCAGCGCGAAGGTGCTGTGGGCGATCCTCGCCGCGGTCATCGGCCTGGCGCTGGGCAAGTTCGGACTGTGAGGAGGGAACAGTATGATTAACTGGAAGAACATCCTGGAGCGCGCACTGTGGACTTTCCTGGAGGCTTTCCTGGTGGCCCTGCCGGCCACGATCACGATTGACACCTTCGCCGGGGCAGCCTGGAAGTCCGCCCTGCTGAGCGCAGCGTGCGCGGGACTGTCCGCGCTGAAGACCTTCGCGGTGGAAGTGATCCAGACCGCGAAGGGCCGCGAAGCGCACCCGCCTGAAGGCGAATAGCACGACAAAAGCCGCACCCTTTGGGGAGCGGCTTTTCTGATGGGAGAAAATAGACCTGAACGCTGTCAGGCGCTCAGGTCTATTTCGATCGTGATCATGAATACTGCGCCGAAAACGATGATTCCGGGTTCGTACCTGATCGCTATAGTGGAGCATTCTGTACTGTGTACGAACCCTGCGGCGTCGGTGACGTCAAGGCTTTCGATGGCGTCGAGGGTTACGGTGTTGCTGTCGGAGGTGTAGTTGTAGACGATGCGGATCTTGTCGTCGTAGACGAAGACGGCATTGACGAAGGTTTGGATGAGGCGCTTCTGGCAGGCGCGGTCGTTGAAGTCGGCGTCGCGGAAGGCGCGGAGGAAGAAGGCGATGTGCTCCTGGGTCATGCGGAAACCGGAGGCGAGCTCCAATTCCGCGAGGGAGGCGGCGAGCTGCGCCTTCTGGGCGTTCAGGTCGTCCAGGCGCGACTTGATCCGGTCGTTGAAGGCGCCGGCCTCGATGGCGCTGATGAGGCGGTCGATGGAGGTGTTCACGGAGGCGAGCTCGTTCTCCAGGACGGTCTTCTGGTCCGCGCTGCCGTTGACGGCCAGGTAATAGGCGAAGGTCTTCTCCGCGATGAAGTCCAGCAGGGCGTCGTCGGCCAGCAGATCCCGCGTGGCTTCGAGCACCTTCTGCTCGATCCAGTCCTGGCGGACGGGCTTCTTGTCGCAGATCTTCTTCTTGCGGCGGCCGACGCAGGAGTAATAGCTGTGCTTCGCGCCGGTGTGGGAGAAGCCGGACTCGCCCACCATCGGGGAGCCGCATTTGCCGCAAAACAGCTTGTCGGTGAGAATGTAGTCCTGGTGTGTCCACGTGTGGGAGGGGGCGCGGCGGTTCACCTTCATCAGCTCCTGTACTTTGTCGAAGAGTTCCTTGTCAACGATGGCGGGCACGCCGTTCTCGACGCGCACGAGGTCTTTGTAGACATACAGGCCGATATACTTTTCATTGTGGAGGAGGGTCGCGAGGCTGGATTTGGAGAAGGGCTTTTTCTTCGTGGTGCGGACGCCCAGGCCATTCAGCCAGGCGATGATCTCCGTCTCCGTGGATCCCTGCGCGTATCTCTCGAAGATCTGCCGGACGATGGGCGCGGTGTCCGGATCGAGGACGAAGCGCTTCGTCTCCCTGTCCACGTCATAGCCGAGGGGGCGCGTGCCGCCGATGCACTGCAGCTTGCGGGCGGACTCCAGCTGGCCGCGGCGGATGTTGGCGGAGAGCTGCAGGGAGTAATACTCCGCCATGCCCTCCAGGACGCTCTCCAGGATCACGGACTCCGCGCTGTCCGGAAGGTTCTCCGCGACGTATTCGATGCGGATGCCGTTGCGCTTGCATCGATGTTTATTAAAGGCGATGTCCTCCCGGTTGCGGCCGATCCTGTCCACCTTCCAGGTGATGATGACGTCAAACTGCCGCTTGTCGGTGTCGGCAAGCATCTGCTGGAAGGCGTCGCGGTTGTCGTTGCGGCCGGTCTGCGCGCGGTCGCAGTATTCCTTCACGACCGTGTAGCCGTGGCTCTCCGCGTAGGCGTGCGCGGCGGCGAGCTGGCCCTCGATGGACTGCTCGGTCTGGCTGTGGCTGGAATAGCGGGCGTAGATCGCGGCGAGGATCGGCTCGCCCTTCGCCTTCTTCAGGTCGGCGTTAAAGGTTATGGCTGCTGCTGGCATTTCTCTGCGCCTCATTCCGTGAATATGCTATAATGGAGATGCCACCGGTGAGCTCAACAAAAAGGGGATTGTTTTCGATGAAGCAACAATTGATCGAGATGACCGTGTGGCTGATGGAACGGCTGAGCGAGCGCGACGCGGCGCGGGTGTGGAGCCTGGCCAACCGCCTGTTTGTGCGGCAGGGAGGCGGCAAGAAAAAGTAAAGAGACGGGGAGCGTCCAGGACGGGCGCTCCTTTTTTTATTCCCCGTCCCGGCGCATCTGCTCCGCGGCGCGGAAGAGATCGTCCACGTAGTCCCGCAGGGCGACGAGGGATTCCTCCGGCAGGGCGCTCATGACGCGCAGGGCGGCCTTCAGGTGTTCCTCCGCGTCCGGGGCGTAGCGGTCGATCAGGGCGTCGCCGCTGGCAGCCTCGAACATCGGCCCGACGCCTTCCGTCAGCCACTTGTAGCTCACGTGGTACGTCGCGCAGATCAGCTTGATGGTGTTCTCTGCGGGCACGCGTTCTCCGGATTCGATCTTGCTGATAGCGCTCGGTGTCAAACCGAGATTCTTTGCAAAATCAGTTTGTGTAAGGTTCAAGGTTTTACGAAGGCTGTTTATTCTATCGTTCATGACCTCGCCTCCTTTCATCAGCAGTATAGCAAACCGTTTGTGACTATGTCAAGATTTTTTTGTAAAAACCTATTGACAAATGTGACAATGTCATATATCATTTGGACACAGTCACAGAACAAAAGGAGGCGATGACATGAGTGACCAGGAGAAGGGCCAGATTGCACAGAAGATGGCGAGCCTGCCGCCGATCCTCCAGGCCAAGGCCGAGGGCTTTGTGCAGGGACTTGCGGCGGCGATGGGCATGCCGGTGGACAAGAGCCAGGCGCCGGCGGGCGCGGGCAGGACGAACGACGACGAGGAGGTCGAAAACGGATGATCAAGCTGATCTGTGAGAACCCGGTCTGCAATGCCGAGATCAAGGGGACGGGAAGGGAGATTCTGGAGGACGCGCTGAACGCGGTGCACTGCCTCTATCAGAGCCTGTACAAGAACGACAAGAGGCTCGCGACGGTCTTCAAGGTAATGGTGCGCGCCATGGAGGACATCTTCAGCACCAACGAGGAGGAGGTCATCCGCTTCGTCGACAGGACGAAAACCGTGCCGGAGGAATACGAGGAAGCGGCGCGCATGGTGGACGAGGCGCTGAAGGACTTCCGGGAGGAATGAGGGGACGAGCATGGCGCGCGTGAAAATCTGCACGGAAAAGATACGCGCCGTCGATCTGCGCGTGCTGTGCGCGACGGTGCTGCAATCGGCGGAGGCGTTTTACAAGGATCCGGAGAATCTGCGGCGATTCGAGGAATGGCAGCGGGAAAAGGCGGAGAAAGCGAAGACGCCGGACGGCTGCGCGGAACAGTAAAGGAGGAACGGCATGAGCCTCTTTCACAGGAGCAAACTGACGGAGGCGCTGGAGACGGCGCTGGAGAACAACAGGGACCTGAGCCGGAAAAACGAGGAGCTGAGACGGCGCGCGGACTGGGCGGAGGATCAGCTGATCGGCGCGAAGGCCAGGCTGGACGGGGCCGAGGAGGCGCTGGAGGAGACGAAGGACCAGCTGCGCGACGCGCGGAAGGGCTACGCCGACCTGGTGAACGAGCACGAGACGCTGCGGACACAGCTGCAGAACGCCGACGAGGTGCTGGACGCGCTGGACAGGCAGGTGGAGCTGGCGGACGCCTACATGGCGGCGAGCCAGGAGCAGGCCATGAAGGACTACGCGGAGTGGCGGCACGACTGGCTCA
>AUXO010775996.1_pt1 | contig 14870 bp, 16 predicted proteins | sample 768731 | NCBI WGS metagenome assembly AUXO01 (sample SAMN02715735, study PRJNA202380) | gut metagenome | biome: sheep rumen | host: Ovis aries | place: New Zealand: Palmerston North | reverse complement strand
TCTATCTAATACTTCTTTTTTATACATCATTGAATGTAAGCTTAAATATTGAGTAGTTTTAAACTTATGAATATCATCCCAGGTACATTCAACATTATCAGGGAAAACATTTGAGAAATTAATTGTTTGATTAGTTCTACCATCTGTATAAGTATAAACATAGTTCATGATGATAACATCTGAATCTATTTTCTTTACTCTTTTTAATAAAGTTTTATAAGCTTGTTCATCAGCCCAGTCATCTGAGTCAATTACTTTAAAGTATTTACCTGTAGCTACTTTTAACCCTTGGTTAATACCTTCTCCATGACCACCATTTTCTTGATGAACTACTTTAACTATATTCTTATACTTTTTAGCATATTTATCAGCTATTTTACCTGTATTATCTTTTGAACCATCATCTATAATTATTATTTCAATATCTTCTCCACCTGGAAGTAATGATTCAATACAATGTTCCATGTAATCTTGTGAGTTGTAACAAGGAACTACAAATGAAATATATTTCATATTATTAACCTACCTTATTGAATAATAGTACCATCAACTTGTAATTCTTTACCAACAAAACCATAGGAAGCATTGAAATCAATAGTTGTTGTTTCTTCACTTAAATTAGTAAATTTAACTATAACTGTTTTCTCTTCTCCTACTTTGATTATGCTATCTGAAGAACTAATTATTTCAAATGAAATATTAGCATTATTATCATAGTAAATATAATATAAACTATCTACTGTACTATTACTTTTAATTCTAAAAGTTATTTCTTTTTCTTCATGTGGATTAAATGTAATTGTATTAGTATCATAGTCATCAATAGATAAAACATTATCTATCTTTACTTGCATTTCTTGTCGATAAGTTGATGTTGGAACATAATAAGAGAAAGAAATTGTCATTAAAAACATAGTTAAAGTAAGAGCTGCTACTATTGAAAAATAGATACCTCTTGGTTTTGTTAAGAATTCAATTAATCTCTTCATACTTATCACTTTCCTGCTTTTATTATAACATATTTTTGTTAATTTACTATTATGTTTAATAATGATATAATTGTCTAGGTGATTTTATGGAAGGTTTCATATATTATGTATTAATATTCTTTATTTATTCCTTCATTGGTTGGGCTCAAGAAGTAGTTCAAACTATAGTTAAAGAACAAAAATTTGTTAATAGAGGTTTCTTTATTGGACCACTTTGTCCTATTTATGGATTTGGTTCAATGATGATTACATACTTTTTAAAAGATAATATTAAACAACCTTTTTATATATTTTTAACAGCAGTATTTATTTGCTGTATTCTAGAATATTTAACTTCATATATTTTAGAAAAAATATTTAAAGCTCGTTGGTGGGATTATTCAGATAAACCTTTTAATCTAAATGGTCGTGTATGCTTATTATATAGTTTAGCATTTGGTTTAGGTGCACTTTTAATTCTATATGGTATCAATCCTTATATAATAGATCCTATTTATAAAAATGTACCTTTTAATGTATTAATGTATACTAACCTATTCTTACTAGTATTATTCTTAATTGATGTATCTGTATCATTTAAAGTAATTGGTAAGATTAAAAATATTTCTAACTCTGTTAGATCTGATAATACAGAACAAATTACTAAAGAAGTAAAGAAGATACTTGCTAAGAGTACAGCTCCTTATAGAAGATTACTTGAATCATTCCCTGACATGAAAATTAATAATAAGATGTCTATAATTAAAAAAAGATTCGAGAAACATAAGAAGAAATACTTAGCTTATAAAAAGTCTAGTAAGGATAAATATAAACAAGCTAAATTAAAAATGAGATTATTAAGAAGTAAAAAACGCATATAATATGCGTTTTCTTTTTTTATTTTTTACTTGGTTTAATTAATAAGATAAGTAACCAAATCCATCCAATTACTGGTACGAAAGATATTAAAACCCAGAATCCTGATCTATTAATATCATGTAATCTTCTAACAGCTATTGAAAGACTAGGTATAATATTAAGATATGTCCAGATATCATTTATTAATAATCCTGGATCAGCAGCTACTCTAGTAACTATAAAATTAGTATAATCTATTATTACTTCATATTCAAAAACAACTCTTAATATTATTCCTATAATAAATGAAACAATAAATGATGCTAATATTGTTAACCAATAATCCTTTCTAGATATTTTTGATTTAAAATCAAATGCTTTTAACCAATAATTTAAATAAGCTTTTATCATCCTATACTTCCTCTCTACTTTAAAAATAAATAATATTATAAAAATAGTCAATAAAAAAACGTGTATTAAACACGTTTAACAAATTGTATCTCCACATGTAGAAGTTACTAAACTCTTATTATAAGTTCCAAATAAGTCTGAGAATTCTTTCTTTTGATAACTTAGTATAGAATCAGATAATGGTAAATAAGCATCTGTCATTTCATCACTTATACCAGTTTTTAACATTACTGCTTCACCATCTTGTACTAATACAAAGTTAGGAGCATAAATTCTCTTTTCATCAATTTTAACTGTCTTTGTTTTACCTTTTTCGTTTGTATATGTTAATGCTTTATAATCAGATAATATGTTAGATAATCTAGATAATAATTTATAATATCCTTCAGTTCCTTCTTTAGTACGAACTGCTTTATGATTTTCATCTAATTCATAAGTATCTCTTATTGATGAAACATCTAAATAATAAATTTTATCTATTCCATATTCTTCTGAAGTTGATAAGAATGTTTCAATAACACTTCTGCACCAAGGACATTCAGCAAATCCAAAGTAAACTAAGAATGTTTCGTCTTGATCGATTAATTCTACTAATTCATCTTCAGTAGTATATACTATTTTATTGTTACTATTAATTTGAATTGTTCTAATTGTTTTATTTGTAGTAGTAACTTTACCATTTAAACTTTCATATTCTGTTTCAAATTTATCAGCATCTGTAATAGAATTTTGTGTATTATTTGTAATATCACTTTCAGTATATAATTCACTGAAAATATATACTATAAATAATGCTACTATTAAAAATATACATACAACAAAGGCTGCTGTTTTACTCTTCATGCAATATATGCCTCATTTCCATAAATAATTATAACATAGATATATTTAAAATAAACAAATAATTGAAGTCTGTTACTATTATATAACTGTAAAATGTAGTATAATCTAGTATAGGAGGCTTGTTATGAAAGTATTTTTTAAAAAGCTTAGAAGAACGTCTTTAAGTGTAAGACTTATTTATTATTTTGTATTTTTACTATTTTTAGTTTCTTATATATTTATTGTTAGATCTTTACTTAGTCTAACTTCTATAGAAACGACTATTAGAATTATTGTAATTATTGTATTAGGAACCTTATTACTATTCTATTGGTTCTTAAATCTATTATTCTTATTAACTAAACATAATAAGACGGTAATAGTTACAAGTGTTATTGCTATGTTAATATCATGTATCTCTATTGTAGGTGGTTTATATATTAATAAAGCAATGAACCTTATTTCTAATATTACTGAAGATGAAACTACTGTTTATACTACTGACTTAGTATTACTTAAGAATACTGAATTCCAAAACTCAAGTGGATTTGAAGTTGGTATTATAGATAATGAAAGTGATGTTGAAGGTAATAAACTTCCTTATGAATTAATTAAAAAAGAAGGAATTGATAAGATTACTGTTAATAAGTATGATACATATTTTGAAATGTTAGAACTATTATACAATGGTACTTTAGATGGTATATTTGTTGGAGACAATTATGTTGAAACATACTCTACTTATGAACAATATGAAAAAATTGAAGAAGAAACTAAAGTACAGTTTACTTATTCCAAAGAAATGAAAACAACTTCAGTAATTGAAAAAACAAATAATTATGTTGAAACATACTCTACTTATGAACAATATGAAAAAATTGAAGAAGAAACTAAAGTACAATTTACTTATTCCAAAGAAATGAAAACAACTTCAGTAATAGAAAAAACAAACGTTAAAGTTACTGAACCATTTACTATATTATTAATTGGTGTAGACTCTGAAAAGAGTACACTTAACTTCAATGCAGGATTTAATAGTGATACACTTATGCTTGTATCATTTAATCCTAAAACATTAAGTGCTACAGTATTCTCTATTCCAAGAGATACTTATGTACCTATTTGTAATAAAGGTTTCTCATCTAAGATTAATTCAGCATCTGCTTATGGTGGTTCATGTGTAGTTAAGACTGTTGAAAACTTAACAGGTATTAACATTGATTTCTATGCAATGATTAACTTTGAAGGGGTTGTAGAATTAGTTGATGCACTTGGTGGTATTACAGTTGATGTTCAAAAACCTGATTCAAATAAATATAATGGTCAAGTCTGTGAACAAAACTCTAAACGTCAATTTGGCGGCAACATTGTTTGTATGAACCCTGGTGTTCAAAAGTTAAATGGTGAACAAGCTCTTGCTTATTCAAGATGTAGACACCTTTATACGATATCAGACTTTGCTCGTATAGCTCATCAACAAGATGTTGTACAAGCTATGGCTAATGAATTAAAAGAAATGAAATCCGTTAATGATTTCTATGCTGTACTAGAAGCTGTATCTAAGAATATGGTTACTAATATGTCTACAGCAAGTATGTTAAATCTATATAATGTATTTAAAGCAGCCCTTATTGATGCCAATAATGGTTCAATGATAAATGTACAAAAGACTTATTTAACAGGTTATAACTTAACTATGATTGTTCCTAATATTAGTAGAACATTCTCTGTTTATACTTACCAATATTATGAATCAAGTTTAAATGAAATAACTGATGCTTTAAAAGTAACTCTAGAATTAAAGAAACCAACTACAATTAAGACATTTAGCTTCTCTGCTAATAAGACTTATGAACAAATGGTAATTGGTAAGAGTTATTCATCTACTAGTAAAAATGAAGCATTACCTAACTTTGTAGGTAAGACCTTAGACTATGCTAAAGAATGGTGCCAAGCTCGTGGTATTACAGTTACTACAGTTGATGTATTACCTACTGATTCAGCTTATAATAGTACTTATGGTGATGGATATGTAGTTACTCAAAGTGTATTAAAAGGAACACTTGCTTCTAATGTTAAATCAATCATATTAGGAGTTAATAAAGCAAGTAGTACTAAATCTACTACTACAAGTAGTAAAACAAGTACTACAACTAAAGGAACTGGAACTACAGAAGCTACTACTAAAGCAGTAGAACCTACTACTTCTACTCCAGAACCTGCAGGTGATATTACAGAATAAAAAAAGGAAGTTAAACTTCCTTTTTATTTTACTTCAATTTCTTTTTCTAAATGTAACTCAGCATAGTTATACCAGATAGTAATTGCTTGAGTAGTTGCACTTCTTAAATATAAGTTCTCACTTACCCATTTACCATCTTTCTTATATTTGAATTCTCCTGTTCTTGAATTGAATTCATAATCGGCTTTATCAATTATTTCTGTTCCATCTATAGTTAAAGATAACTTAGAATCAATTATTTTGAATGAAACTTCATTAGTTTCATTTACCCAGTTAACATTTTCAATATCGGTAATATTAAAATATTCTTTGGTCATTTCATTTTGGTTATATAAATAGAAAATATAGAAGAACGCTATTGCTAATGCTAAGCCTACTAATCCAAGTATAATATCTATATTTCTATTAACTGGATCTACATAAAATCTTTCTCTTTCTTCCATCTTAAACCTCCAATCCTGGAAATTCAAAACTTAGAATTTTCCATACTTTATTTTCAGTATCATATCTTAAACTAATTTTAGCTGATTTATAATTAGGTGATGCATATCCTAATTCTTTATAGTTAGAATCATAGTAAGTAACTTTACCATAAATTATTGAACCTGACATTGGATATTCAATTGCATATCTATCAACTATAAATGATGAAGTATCACCAAGTTTTTCAATCTTATAATAATTACCATTTGATTCTGTTAGAACTGGAATACCTTTGTATTTATAATTAGTAAATGAAATACCACCTGGTGCATAGAATAATCTTTTAAATAATTCATTAGAATTATATATCATTCCATATTTATGATCATTAGCAGTTATTGCATCTGCTTCTCCACTTTTAACATGTTCAAGTAAGTATTCAATGTTAATTAAATCATTATCAGCATAATCATATATAGCTCTTAATACATTGAAACATCCTTCAATAATTTGTTCTTGTTCCTTATTAGTTAAACCTGTGTTCTTAGTATATATTTCATCAGTTAATAAACTATTAACTACTAGATCATAATAAGGACTATTTTGATTACCTTGTTTTTTTGTTGTTATAGTAACAGCTTCTGTTGTAGTTGTAACAGTTAAATCTGCTTCCTTAGTTGATGTTTTACCAGCTGTTGTTCTTAAATCTGGTATAGTATCATTACTATCATTTAAGCTAACTATTAATCTAACTGCTGATGCTATTACTACAATTACTAGTATAATATCCACAATTATTAATGTAATATTTAGCTTAGATAGTTTAAATTCATCTTTTATCATAATTCATACCTCTTAACATAAATATACCTTAAATGAGACAAAAATGCCTTAAAAACCCTTAAATTTGCTAAAAAATCAAAAAAAATTGACATTTTATTAAAAAAAATTTGACAAAGGTATCATTTTTTGTTATTATATCAACTCGACAAAGGGGTTATATGTAATATAAGTCTGTTGTTAATGGAAATCATTTTATATCTTTCATTGATATATTTTATCATCTTCCTATCTTACAAATTCATAAGTATGAAAAGGATTTCCATTTACCACTTTTGTATTTATGAATTTTCTTATTATCTGAGGTAACCGTTTAAAGGTTACTTTTTTTTGTCAAAAAAAATAGATTCAATTGAATCTATTTAGTTTTCTTTGTAGTCTTCTTAGCAGTTGTTTTCTTTGCTGTAGAAGCTTTCTTAGTTGTAGTTTTCTTAGCAGTTGTTTTAGTAGCTGCTTTTTTTGTTGTTGTGGTTTTCTTAGCAGTAGCTTTCTTAGCAGGTGCTTTTTTAGGTTTAACTTCTTCAACAGCTTCTTCTTTTTCTTCTGCTTCTAATGCTTCAGCAAGTTCTTCTTCTTCATCTTTAGTTGAACTTCTACCAAAGATGATTGCAACGATAACGATTACTGTAGCTCCTAGAATAATATATCCAACAACATCGTTTGATCCTGATTTCTTAGCAGTCTTTTCTTTAACTGTAGCATTTCCACTTCCTACTGCTGCAACAATATCTTCATATGTTGGTTTGTCAGCATTAGCAGCATCGTATGCTTTTTTGATTGCTGATTTTAAATCATCAATAACTTGATTAACAGCTTTCTTAACAGATGCATCAGTTGATGAAATATCTGGGAAACCTTCAGCATAGTAATCACCTACTACATAGAATGGTACTCCTTGAGCAGTTGTTCCAAGATATTCTGCAACATCTTGCATTAAAGTAGCATTTTTAGAATCTGACCATACTTCATAGTCTACTACTTCAAACATATAATTGTATTCTTTATCTTCTTCTAATTCAGCAAGTACTGTATGTAAGTCAGCACAATGAGAACAAGTTGATCCATAGAATACATATAAGTTAACTTTCTTTCCTTCTTCAGCAGCATTAACACTCATGAATGGGAAGATCATAACTAATAAAATTAATACATAATTAAAAAATCTTTTCATTTCTATTTCCTCCATACATTAATTATAACATAAATGCGTTAGTTACAAACAAAAAACTTATGTTATAACCTACTTTATAATCCATATTCCTAAAGCAAATATTGCAATAACAGCAACAATTGCTCCAGCTATAGTTAATATGTTTTTAAGTGCTTGATTTTTCTTTTCATTATCTGTTTTTGTAAAACTTGTTGTAGTACTTTCTGTTTGTTCACTTGTAGTTGTTTTACTAGTTGTTACAGTTATAGTACCATTTGCTATTTCAGCTACTATATCTTCATATGTAGGTGTTTCTGAATTAGCAGCTTCATATGATTTATCAATATTAGATTTAATTTCTTCTTTTCTTTGATTTACTGCTTCTATTACTTTTTCATCTGTTGATGCTGGATTAGGAAAACCTACTTTATAAAAGTCGCCAATAATATAAAAAGGCACACCAGTAGCATTAGCATTTAAGTAACTTGAAACAGAATTCATTAAATTCTTATTTTCAATATTGTGCCATATTTCATATTTAACTACTTTAAATTTATCTTTATAATTATTATCATTTGATAATTCATCTAAGTATGTTTCTAAATCTCTACAATGAGGACATCCTTCTCCATAGAATACATATAGATTAACTTCTTTTGCTTCTACAAATAAAGGTAAAGCCAATAATAATACTATTAGTATAAATATTATTATTAAAACTACTCTTCTTATATTTTTCATACTATCACCCATTTGATTATAGCATAAAAAAAGAATAGTTTTACAACTATTCTTATAATAATACTCCTGTACCAATTCCTAATGGTAATTTAACAACTGTCCAGATAAGTAAGATAATAATCCACATACCTAGTAGGAATAGTGCATAAGGTATTAAATATCTAATACTCTTCATTACTCCTGCTCCAGTTTTATCAAACTTTTCTAAATATGCTAAATAAATAACAAAGTATGCCATGACTGGTGTTAAACCATATAATATAGTACCACATGTTGAGAATAATAATTGTGCATATTCAGGAGTATATCCACTTGTCATTAAAAGTGGTACAACTGTTCCTGAAAGAATTTCCCAACGAGCAGTTAAACTTGGCATAAATATTGTTGAAATAATTGATACAAATATTACTAATGCTACTAGAGGTAATCCAGTAAAATTAGATTTATAAATCATATTTGAGAAGAATGCAGTTATTAATGAACCAATATTAGTATATTTATATAAAGATACAAATACACTTGAGAAGAATATTAGAATAATAACCTTACCTATACCATCTAATGATTTAGATAAGAAATCACATACGTCTCTATGATTTTCAATTGTCTTAGCACCAATTCCATATAAGAATCCTACTAAGAAGAACATAAATGTAATTACAAAGATAAAACCACTGTTGAAGAATGAATTAGCTCCAAATAGTTTATCAATGTATCTTGTTTGTGAATAATCTAAGAAGTTACCACCAAATGGAATATAAGGAATCATATTATAAATTAATATAATTAAATATAATACAAATCCTGCTCCAGCAAATAATAAACCTCTTGCTTCTTTTTTAGTTAATTTATCTTTATCAACTGTTATTTCATCTTCATCTATTTCGAATCTTCCAAGTCTTGGAACTGTAATAGATTCAGTTACATATGTAATAATAATTGAACTAACTATTGTAGCTAAGATCATAATTATTAAATATGAATTGGAATTCATTGAATAAGCTCCAATGATACTTGCTGATAATGTAGTATTGTTAGCAAGTGCAGAATCAATACCACTCATAGTTAAGTTAATACCAAATCCTACTGAAACAGCTATAAATGAAGCTATTATACCAACCAGTGGATTTCTTCTACCATGTTTAAATAATGATGCTGCTATTGGTATAAATACTACATAGGAGATATCTCCTGAAATACTGAATATTATACATAGCAATACTAAACAGAATGTAACAATATATCTTGGAACATTCTTTGTAATAACGAAGAAAAATGATGATAAGAAACCACTTTCTTCTAATATACCTATTCCTATTAAAGCTATAAGTAACATTATTAAAGGTGCAAATGAAGCAAAATTAGAAACTGTATTAGAGAATATGTATTTTAATCCTCTTAAACTGAATAAAGATTCAATAGTTACTAAATTTGATTGATATGCATTTGTTACTGAATTAACAGTATTGTAACTTTCTGATGCACCAAATAGATTTAAAATACCACTTAGTACTATTACAATTAATGTTAATAATAGAAAAGCCATCATAGGATGAAGCATTATTTTATTTCTAGCACTTCTAACCTTCCTCATCGATAACTCCTTTTAACTTCTTTTTAAATTCTTGTCTATCCATCATAATCTCATGATTACAATTAAGACATTTTAATTTTATATCTACACCTACACGTGTAATTAACCATTTGTTTTCTCCACATGCATGTGCTTTTTTCATTATTACTTTATCATTTATTTTAAATACTTTATTTTCCATTATGAACCTCAACTTGTGGATAAGGAATCTTGATATTAGCTTTATCTAATTCATTTTTAATTAATGCTAATGCTCTTCTCTTAGTTTTCCACTTATTTACTATTGAAGTTGAAAATTGAATTAAATATTGAATGCTTGAACTATCAAATTCATCAATACCTAAGTACTCAGGTTTATCTATTACTTCTTCCCAAGAACCTATTTCTTCACATATTCTTTCAAGAGTCTTTCTTACTTTACTCTCTTTTTCTTCATATGCTACTGGTATCTTTAATTGGATAGTTGCATTTTTATAACTTTGATTTTTAATATTAGATATTTCTCTGTTAGCTACAACCATAGTTGTACCATCTACAGATTTAATCTTTGTTGTTTTTAATCCAAATTCAACAACTGTTCCTGTGAAATCGTTATATGTAACTAAATCACCTACTACAAAGAAATTATCCATGATAATATTAATTCCTTGAATAATATCTTTAAGTGCATCTTGTAATGCTAAACCAGCAACTGCTCCAGCAACTCCAAGACCAGCAATAATAGCTGTTACATTAACACCCCATGTTGAAAGAATAATTATTGCCGCAATTATAATTACAAAATATTTAATTACATTGTTTATAAGTATTACTACTGTTCTTCTTCTTTTAGCACCATAATCATGTACATCTTGTTTAAATAATTTCTTAACTAATCTAGAAAAACCATTAATGATTAGTAATGAAACCATAACTGTAAGAATTGGTACGTAAAATTCTTTGGATTGTAATACTTTTAATAACCATTCTTTATCCATTTATTATTCACCCACTTTTATATTCAATATCTCTAAGATTCTAGTAAGATCTGCATCAGAATCAAAGGAAATAGTAATCTTATTATTATTAATTCCTACTTTTGTTCCTAATGTATCTTTCATTGTCTTTTCATAAATCTTATATCTAGTAGAATCAGTTTTAACTCTCTTAACTGGTTTTCTCTTAATGATTTCTTCATTTTGAGATAACTCTTCAAGAGCATGTACACTTAATCCTTCTTTTTTAACTCTATCAGCTAATTCTCTAATCTTATCTTCATCATCCATTTTAGATAAAACTCTAGCAGCTGACATAGAAATCTTTCCTGCTACTACATCTTTTTGTACATCACTAGGTAATTTTAATAAACCTAACATATTAGTAACATATGATCTAGATTTCTTAAATTTATTGGCTACTTCTTCTTGAGTTAAATCCATTTTATCCATGAAGTTCTTATAAGCTTTAGCTTCTTCAATTGGAGTTAAATTTTCTCTTTGAATATTTTCAAGTAATGCTATTTCCATCATTGATTGGTCATCAAAATCTTTAATGATTGCTGGAATAGTAGCTTTACCTGCAAGTCTAGAAGCTTTAGTTCTTCTTTCACCTGCAACTAATTCATATCCTTTAATACTCTTTTTAACAATAATTGGTTCAAGAACTCCATGTTCTTTAATAGATTCAGCTAATTCTTCTAATGCATCTTGGTCAAAATGAATTCTAGGTTGATATGGATTACTTCTAATCTCATCAACAGGAATCATCTTAATCTCATTCTCAGGTGTTTGATCAACGATGGTTTTTTCGAATGTATCGAAGTCTAATTGGTTAACATTTACAGAAAATAATTGTTCTAATCCTGTTCCCAATGCCTTTCTTTTACTTGTTTTCTCGTTCGTTTGACTCATCTCTATTGATAACCTCCTTTGCTAGATTAATATATGCTTCTGCAGCTCTACTTGATGGATCATATTCACAAATAGGTTCACCGTGACTTGGTGCTTCTACTAATCTAATTAATCTTGGAATAATTGTGTTAAATACTTTTTCGTGGAAGAATTTTCTAACTTCTTCTACTACTTCTAATCCTAAGTTAGTTCTAGAGTCTAATAATGTTAATAATACTCCTTCAATTTGTAATCTAGGATTTAATTTAGTTTGAGTCATTATAATTGTATTTAATAATTGAGTAATACCTTCTAGTGCAAAGAATTCACATTGTACTGGAATAATTACTGCATCACTTGCACATAGTGCATTAGTTGTTAATAGTCCTAAACTTGGAGGACAATCTATAATAATATAGTCATATTGTTTTTTTACTGGTTCAATAACATTAGTTAATTGTTCATTCATCTTATAATTTGGATCTTGTGTAGCACTTGATACAAATTCTGTTTCAATACCAGCTAAGTTAATAGTTGCTGGTAATACAGATAATTTAGTGAACTTTGTTTTAATAATTGCATCTTTTGCAGTTGATTCATTTATTAAACATTCATAAACACTAGCTTTAATCTCACTTTTATTGATGCCTAAACCAGTTGATGTATTACCTTGTGGGTCTAAATCTATTAAAAGAGTCTTTTTTCCTAGTTTACCTAATGATGCTGATAAATTAATACTAGTAGTTGTTTTACCTACACCACCTTTTTGATTAACTATTGAAATTACTCTTGTCATAAATATCACTGCCTTCTATCTAAATTATATCAAACTTCAATTAAAAAGAGTATAAATACTCTTCTTAAATAATTAAAATATTAGCAAACTCCACCTTGAATAATATCATTACTAGTTACTTTCTTATTTTCTAAAGATAATCCTCTTTTAAATACTGTATTAGTATCACATATATAATAATATAAAGTATTATCTGAAATTGAAGGATAAGCATTGTTTATTGAACTATTATTATCGCTTACTTCATAATTTGTAATTATATTATTTAATTCTAAGTATTGTTCACCATTTGCTGTATATACTTTTGAATTTTCTCTATAAGTAAATACAACATAATTACCATTTACAATAATGTAGAAATCTTCTCCATTAGTTAAATAGTCTTCCTCACTATCTGAGAATGTATATAAAGGAATAGTAGTTTTATTGTATTGTAATAAACCTAATCCTGAATTACATACCTTTTTACTATCATCATAATTAGTACATTTAAAATAATAATTAGTACCTTGATAATCAATTGATAAAGAATAATCATTTTCTATACTATTATTACCAATTATATCTGCTAATTTAGCAACATAAGAAACTGATTCTTCTTCATTGTCACTTGGAGCATTTGTAGTTGCTTCCACAGTAGTTGTTGTAGTTGTTGTTTCTTCATTATTTGTATATTCAGTATGTTCACCCATTAGTTTAACAAACATAAACATACCAATAATGGAACCCAACAAGATTAGAGAAAAAAGAACGAAAGAAGCTGTCGTGTTAAATCCACTTAGTCTTTTTTCATCCATTTATAAATAATCCAATCATTTGTTTTAAGAATGAACCAAAGATGTCAAAACTAATTCCACCTTCAGCATCACTAGCAACGAAAGCAAATATTGCAAATACTAAGAAAAATGCAACAAATACTACAATCATTATTATTAGTGCGCCGCTTCTCTCTTCGCCTTCCATATTTCTCACCTAGTATAAGTATAACAAAAAAATATATTATTAAGTAGATATAAATAAAAAAAAGACGAATTATTTTTCGTCTTCTTCTTCGTTTTCACTTTCAGCAATAGCTTCTTTTAATTCTTCTTCAGTCATTTTAGTATAACCTTTGATACCGATTTCTTTAGCTTGTTCTTTTAATTCATCGATTTCATCTTTATCTTTAGAATCTTTATCACTGATTTTTCCAGTTTCAACTAATTCTTGAATTTGTTCAGAAGTAATTGTTTCTCTTTCAACTAATGTATTAGCAATAGCCCATACTAGTTTTTCATTTTCTTTTAAGATTCTCTTAGTTTCTTTATAACATTCTTCAATAATCTTTTGAACTTCTTTATCGATTTCTAATGCTACAGCATCAGAGAAATCTCTAGCTTTATTATAATCTCTACCTAAGAAAATACCTTCATTCTTTTCTTCAAGAGTAATTGTTCCTAAATCTGACATACCATATTGAGTAACCATAGCTCTAGCAATCTTAGTTGCTTTAGAGAAGTCATCAGAAGCTCCAGTAGTCATTTCACCTAAGAATAATTCTTCAGCAACACGTCCACCTAATAAACCAGTAATACGTGCAAGTAATTCATTCTTAGTATGAACTGCCATCTTTTCTTCTTTTGGCATCATCATAGTATATCCACCAGCTACTCCTCTAGGAATAATTGTAATCTTATGTACATCTTCAGCATCTTCAAGTTTTAATCCGATAACTGCATGTCCTGATTCATGAATAGCTACTAATTGTTTTTCTTTATCAGAATATTTACGAGATACTTTAGCAGGTCCCATTAATACTCTATCTGTTGCTTCATCAATTTCAGCCATAGTAATTTTATCTTTATTACGTCTAACTGCTAATAAAGCAGCTTCGTTAAGTAAGTTTTCTAGATCAGCTCCACTGAATCCTGGAGTTCTATGTGATAAGTTTTCTAAATTTACACTTGATGCAAATATCTTACCTTTAGCATGAACTTTTAAGATATCTAATCTTTCAGTTGGGTCTGGTAAACTTACTGTTACTTGTCTATCGAAACGACCTGGTCTTAATAATGCAGGGTCAAGAACGTCTGGTCTGTTTGTAGCAGCCATAACGATAATACCTTCATTAACACCAAATCCATCCATTTCAGTTAATAATTGGTTAAGTGTTTGTTC